>Ga0233428_1000244_pt1 | contig 81200 bp, 76 predicted proteins | sample SI_118_April2016_4_FD_179890 | JGI IMG/M metagenome (GOLD analysis project Ga0233428, IMG submission 179890) | Seawater microbial communities from Saanich Inlet, British Columbia, Canada - SI_118_April2016_120_MG | ecosystem: Environmental > Aquatic > Marine > Inlet | place: Canada: British... | reverse complement strand
ATCTTTGGCAGTCATTACGATTGGTGTCTGCGTTGCTTTGGCAATGACGTCGGGGTTTGGACCTGGAATTCTGACAATGGGAATGGTGGCTGTCCCGTCTATGTTAAAGCAAAATTATAACAAATCCCTGGCCTTAGGAAGTGTAATGGCCGGAGGGGTGCTGGGCGAAATCATACCGCCCAGCATTATTATGATCCTTTTTGCCATGATTGGTAAAATTTCCGTTGGCCAGCTCTTTATCGGAGGAGCTGTTCCAGGTTTTGTCTGTGCGTTTCTTTATATTGTCTATATCATGATTAGGGCACATTTACAGCCGAATTTTGCCCCACGAGCAGAACGAAAAAGCAACCTTTCGTTAAAACTTAAGCTGAAATCACTGGCTGAAGTGATCGCCCCTTCGCTTCTGGTCGTCTTGGTTTTGGGCACTATTTTTATGGGGATTGCCACACCTTCAGAAGCTGCAGCTTTAGGCGTGGTAGGATCAATCATCATATGTGCGGCTTATGGAAAATTAACTTTTCAAATTATGAAAGATTCGTGCTTTGAAACCATCAAAATCACCAGCATGGCACTCTGGATATTCTTACCGGCAATTTTATTCGGGATTTTTTATACCATGGTGGGGGTGCAGGATGCAATATTAGACCTGTTGGGATATTGGGAGCTCAATCGATGGCTGGTTTTAGTCCTGATGCAAGTGATTTTATTTATATTCGGCATGTTCATGGACGACTACGCCATTGTGTTCATTTGTGCCCCAATTTTTTTACCGGTGGCAGAAGCACTAGGATTCGATAAGATCTGGTTTTCAATCCTGTTTATTTTAAACATGCAGGTTGCTTATCTTACCCCTCCTTTCGGCTGGGCATCGATTTTATTAAAAAGCGTGGTCCCCGAAGAGATCAAAATGATTGATATCTGGAAAGCAACACCCCCGTTTATTATCATTCAATTGCTTGTTTTAATACTGGCAATGATTTTTCCACAACTGGTAATGTGGCTGCCATCTAAAATGATGTAGTAAAATTGATACGTCTAAAAAAACATTTAACCCCAGCGCTGCAACGCTGGGGTTAATCCAGTCCGGGTACTTGCCTTCCTCACGAATAAAAAATACAGAGTCTGAATCCATTTTTAAGAAATGAAAACAGGGATCAAAACAAGTTGTAGTTATTTTCTGCCTCCCATATATTTTTTTAGAAAAACGTCTTCTTTTTCCCGCCAGTCAGATCTTTGAAACCTTTTGTCATAAAACTCACCCAGCCTATCCAATAGATTCATCCATGGATTTTTTTTATTTTCAATTGCCTCGAATATATCGGCAACAAAGAGTTCTATATCAATCATTTTTTCTTTTGGTGCAAAATAAGCTGCTCCTTCTTCGATTGATTTCTTAAGGTTTTCTACTTTTAAAGCATTCGCTGTGAGCATAAGTGCCGGGATACCCTGGCTGTTTGCCACCTTAAGCAGCTCAAATCCCTGTACACCCATTATATCAAGGATTACCATATCATAACTCTCAGTTTGCAGCTTGTGCCTGCCTTCTTCAAAAGATGATGCACTTTCTATTTTACATAAATCTAAAAGTTCGGCCAGAGACTCGATGACATCTGGCTCATCATCCACAATAAGTATTTTTTTTCCGTTTAAAAGTTTTTTTGAGCTCATTGAATTCTCCTGCTATTAAATAAAGTTTGATATATTCCTATACTCGACTATTTCAATAAAAACAGCAGCCTTTTCTAAAAGCCGCAGCGATAAATGCCATATGGGTATTAAAAAGTGATCCCGTCTTCTGCAACCAGTTTAGTGAACTTGTTGAGCAGAACAGGTCCAAAGGGGGTTGGGCGCAATTGCTCTACCAGCCGATCAATATTTATTCCAAGAGATTTAAGACCTTCATCGGGATCAGAGATAAACAGCCTCATATCTTCAATGTCGAACTCCGGGTGGAACTGAATCCCCCAACAGGTTTTGGTATACCTTACCGCTTCTGTCCCCCCTCTTTCATTTTGCGCAAGAAGTGTGGCTCCGACAGGTAGCTTTGTTACGGATTCTAAGTGAGCCGACTGTAAATGGAATGATACTGGTGCCTCTTTGAATAGCGGATCTCTCATTGCTTCCGGAAGCAGCTTGATTTTAATTGACCCATACTCCGGCCCATAGGGATTTTTTTCAATGGTTCCGCCAAGAGCATGTGCGATTAACTGGTGCCCGTAGCAGATTCCCAAAATGGGAAGGCCTGTCGGCAGTGTGTTTCTTATCCATTCAGCGCAGGTTTCACTCCATTTTAATTTTTGGCTGATTAAGGCGGCAGACCCGGTAATGATTGCAGCAGATATCTTAGTATAAGAGGGAAGCTGTGCACCGACTGGAACATTTACAAGCTCTACCGGCAGTCCTTCTAAACAACCGGTGCGTGTAAATATCTCATAATACCCCCCTCTCTTTTCATAATATAACGGGGATTCCAGAGAGATATCACCTGTCTGTATGATTAGAATTGGTTTCATTATAGCATGCAAACCAGAAAAAATTTTAGTTTCAAGTTATGGCAGGATATCAATAAGATGTTATTATCAATTTCAATCCATCTTTATTTTTTCAATTGCCTCTTTTTTTAACCAATGGATTTTGAAACCTTATATGACCCTATAATGGCGTCAGCCTCTATCTCAACCAAATGTTCCGGTCTTGCAAGGGCTGATACTTCCGCCATGGTTATTACGGGTTTTACAGATTTAAACAATTCCGAATATGCCTTAAGACACTCCTGGGCTCTGGTGATATCTGTAACGTATATCCTGACTCTTATGACCTCGCTTATAGCAGCACCAGCCTCCAAAAGCACATCTTCTATCTTCTTCAAACTAATTTTTGTTTGAAGATAGATGTCTTCAGGCCCTTCCACTATACCTTTAGAATTGGTGGAAGTGGTTCCCCCGACAAAGACCATATTATCGACCTTTACTGCCCGGCTGTATCCGACTGTTTCCTCAAAAGGTGCCCCTGAAGAAAAATTTTCACGTTTTAATAGACCCATTTTCTACTCTCCTCTCGAAAGTCTGAAATTATCAACAATCTAACAGATGCCCCTATTAATCAGTAAGGCTTCTAAAATTCCCTTAGTTTCCAGATGCCGGAATCCACACCGGCGTTCTGTCATTCGTAAAAAATTCATTTTGTTTTTTTACGTATTTTTCAAATTTCTTTAATGATTTGATTGCCTTATCCGTATCAATCAAGGTAATTTCATGGATTAAAGCGCTTAAATATGTCATAACATGGGCGATTGGGTCTACAAAAGAAATGCCTTTTAATTCGATAACAGTGTATTGATCTGATAAATTTATAATCGGGGATATAAGATTATCTGTCAGGCCAATAATTTTCACCTTATTCTTTTTGGCATATTCTAAAAACTGGATGATCTTCCGGGGGTAACGGCGAAAACCAATGGCAAAAATAACACTATTTTTAGAATTGTTGGCAATGGAATCGTTTATTTCCCATGAAAGAGCTGTATCAATGGTTACATTTTCACGAATTTTTTTTAAAAAATACCCAAAATAAATAGCTGGTACGGCTGAGGCCCTGTATCCGACAACATATACTTTTTGGGTTGTATAGAGGGTTTGCGCAATTGTTTGAAGTTCCTCTTCAGAAACCGAGGCTAATAAGTTTTCAAAATTTTGAAAAGCATTGTCGCAGTGATTTTCCAGTATCGTTTTCTCATTGGACTTTCCAGGTGCATTTAACAGCCTGTCAACACTGCTTCTCTGCATCTGGATCATACTTTTTACATGTCTGGTTAGCTCAAGGTATCCTGAAAACCCGAGATTCACTGAAAAACGTATGATCGTAGGCTCACTGACCTTGCATTGAAGGGCAAGCTCTTTTGCAGTCATAAGGGAAAGCTTTCTATAATCCTTCAATATAAAGTCGGCTACACGTTTTTTTTTGGTGGATAGCTCTGGATATTTCTTGGCAACCCTGTTGTAAAATTCTTTTTCAGCTGCTTTCATCTCCCCCTTTTTCTCTCCCCTTTTCTCTCCCTAACTTATTTTCCTTTTTTATCTTCTATGCCTTTTAAGGAATTTAAAGCATCTTCAGCTGCTGCTTTTGCTGCTTTAACATCTGATGAGGTTCCGGAAATATATACTTTTCCGCTGGCACCAAATACACTGGCGTGGATCAGTTTGATATCAGCACCTTTTTCAGCTTCATTGGCAGCATAGCCCGCATATGCCGCAGGTGTCACCTCAAGAAAATAAAGTGTTTCATCGCCTAAAAGCATACTGCCGTCCCTAAAGCGATTCACAATTACGGTCATATAGGGATCAGTCCTTTCTATGATATCAGAGGCGATAATCTGGGGCTTAATCCTGTCGGTTTCTTTTAGCCCAAGGTACTCCAAAATCACCCTGCCTGCTTCCTCGACATCGGCAGGAGAGTCGGAATGGACTTCAAGCATGCCGTAAGTTCGCTCTACGACCAGAGCGCCCGGCCGGACGTTGGCTTTTTTCAATACAACATCGGTGATGGTATTGATCTCAATGCCAGGTGCGATCTCAATAAAAAGACCTGCCTGACCCGCAATAGGATAAAATCCTTTTGCTGCAGTACTAATATAGCCGACAAGTTGTTTTTGCAATTGATCAATAAAGGCAAACGCTCTAAGATTGATAGCCATCTTTATTCTATTTCTCCCTTTTTTAGTTGAAAGTCTCTACAAATCCAATTCATGACTTGACTTCGCGTCTTCAAGCCATGTTTAGCTGCGCGCAAACCAATATGGACTAGTACCCGTTTCTTCCCATGGCGGTTAGATATGCTTTAGCCACTGTCTTTTATTAGGACAGATGGCACTATTAATTGTACAGGCTGCATTTTTTTTACACGAACACTCGTGATCCGCCCCTTTGTGGAACCGTCCATAACAAAAATCATGGATCGGAATGGATGGATTGCAGTCCAGAATCAGTTCCGACATCAATTTTCCTACAACAGGACCTATCCCAAACCCATGCCCGCTAAACCCGGTACAGAAAATAAACCCTGGAACCTCACTTGTTAATCCCAATACGGGAATACTGTCCGACATACCTGCTATCAAGCCGGACCACATTCGGATAACATTCATATTTTTTAAAACCGGAAAAAAATCAATAATACTGTTTGCAATGGAAGGACCTATAAAATGGAACAATGGTTTACCACTGTGGCCAGCTTGTTCCTTCTGGTACAAGTAATCTTCCGTGCCCACAAACCCTCCCCAGAAAAAAGAACCGTGACCTGTCTGCCGTCCATAAAACAATCCTTTGGCATGTCCGATCATCTGGGGAAAAAGCGGCGGAAACTGCTCTGTGATCAATGCTTCGGAAAACACTGGTTTCATGGGAAGATCAAGCCCCACCATATTGGAAATCCGTCTGCCTGCGATCCCGGCGGCATTCATAACCAGATCAGTCTCGATCACCTGTTTATCGGTTATAACGGCAGTTACACGGCCTTTCTGCAAACGTATCTCAGTGACTGCTTCGTTAGTATAAAACCGTGCCCCAAGTTCCTGGGCCTTCTTATAAAACCCATAGGTTACAAGAAAGGGGTTTACATGGCCGTCGGTTGGACAAAAGCTAGCACCGATAATTTTATCACCAACATATGGATTGATCTCCAGAACCTGGCTACGGTCTAACATTTCCAGGTGCAGGCCCGTTGCTTTCTGATTTTCCACAGACTTGCTCATGACGTCAAGCTCTTCATCATTGGTGCAAAGACGCAGGTTTCCCTGCTGGACATATTCAACATCCATCCCCAATTCTTCATGAAGACTTTCGTACATTCGGATACTTTCCATGGCCAGAGGCATTTCCTTTAGATTCCTGGCAGACTGCCGAACGCCTCCGCCATTACTGCCCGAAGCTTCACCCCCAATATCTGATTTCTCGATTACTAATGCTTTTAAGCCTTCTTTGGCCAGATAATAAGCAGTGGCACATCCCATCACACCGCCGCCTATTATAACAATATCTGCTGTTTTTGACATATTCACTCCTGAATGTTAAATCAAGATTCGCCCTGTCCTGCAAAAACCGCCAGTCTAACAGGTCTCACCGGAGCTCTTGCCGTAGTTGGCTCCAATTTTGACGGATGAATTCCAAGCTCCTCGGCCAGTATACGGGTCACTAGTGTCTGACAGGTCTGGCCCTGGCACAGGCCCATTCCGGACCGAGTTACACGTTTGATACCGTTTAGTGTGTTAATACCGCTTCGGATAACCGCTTTAATCTCTTTCTTAGTGATTTCTTCACACCGGCAAATCACCAGGTCATCATCTGGACAAGAGGGGTCTGCATCTGGAATTTCGTGTTCACAAGTTTTCAACTCCTTTAAACGATCTATGACCCGTTGGGTAATTTGATCGACATCCTCTTGTGTTATATCAGCAGTCGATTTATTCGTATCATCTGTATTCTTTTCAGGAAGATCAACCTTTGTTTCACATTTTTCCACGGCATTTTTTTTCACACTGGAAACAGCTCCCAGGGGGGGCTTTTCAGATCCAGACAATGATTCTGCTTCATGAATGATCGTGATATTGTTCTCTTTAATCAAGTCAAAAGCAGCAGGAGAGATTTTTGTTCCTTTTGATACCTTGATTTCATGGTCACCATTTTTTATGATTTTTTGAATGGACTCAACAAAAATAAAATTAGATGGCATCTAAATCTCCATAAAGAAAAGTTTATTTTTTTCATACTGTCAAATCATCTAATATCACTTTATTTTAACTTACTGCATCAAAACAAAATGAAACATAGATTTCACTATATTTAAATACATGAATAATATTATTCAAAATGATTGTCAAGGAAAAAATCTATGATTTTCAAAACCTCTGATCTGATCTGTCTTGCAGAGCCACTTGAGTGTATTATCAACGCCTGCGCAGACTTAATTGACTTTTGCCAGGGCATTGCAAAGATCGGCAAAGGCGGTCATAACAATTCAAACCATTTATTTTTCAGTCACATAAGCGTCAATAATTGTATCCTTTGATGCTGAATGGAGATGCACATCCTGCTGGGGAAATGGTATTTCAATATCTTCTTCCAAAAACCGTTTATAAACGGCAGTGTTCAGCAGGTGCAGTATTTTTCCGCGCAATACCGGTGTTTCCACCCAGCATAATAATTCATGGTCAAGGCTTGAATCACCAAAAGCCCTAAACCTCACCCGCGGTTCAGGGTTTCTGCAGACATCAGGAAACCTTGCCGCAACATCCAGCAGCACCTTATGCACCTTGTCAATTTGGGACCCATAAGCCACACCAACCTTGACACGAATGCGGAATTTTTCATGTCTGCCGCCGGCTTCATTGATGATTTTGGTATTCCCCATGATTGAATTGGGCACGGTGATTTCCACATCGTCCCGGGTCAAAAGACGTGTGCTTCGGATACCGATATGCGTCACAGCGCCTCTCTCGCCTGAATCAAGGACAATGAAATCTCCAAGTTTATAGGGTGAATCCGCCATGATAAAGACGCCTGAAAACAGATTGGCCAGGGTGTCTTTTGCGGCAAAGGAGATGGCAAGACCCAATATACCGGCGGAAGCCACCCAGGCGGTCAGGTCGATATCCCAGACCAGGAAAACAATATAAATTGACAGGCCCGTTACAAGAAGAATCAAAAGATTACTGAACAACGGCAGGGTTCGGGTCTGTACAAGTTTAAACCGGCTTTCATCACGACTCACAAGGTTGAGTAAAAGCTTGAGAAATCTTGCTGCAGCAAATGCCCAATAAAACACTGCCAAGGTTTTCAGCCCGCCCAAAGTTATCAATGAAAGGGTCTCATTAAAGGCCAATCTTTCAGTGGCCAGGGCAAGGCCAAAAAGGATGATACTTAAAAAGACAGGTTTGTGAAAGATTTCTATTAACTGGTCATCCAGCTTAAGTCTTGTCTTTTCTATCCATCCTTTGATTCCCCTGGTGGTAATAATATCCATGACCTTTGCCAGGCCCAGAAACAAAAGAAAAATCAACAACGCTTGAACATAACGATTGGGCGCTATTTGCACCAGCATTTCCAATAATTGTTCTTTACTGAGACTCATCATTTTTCCTTATAATATTTTTACTTTACCCGGGAATCATTTCCCAGGAAAAAAGGGTTTCCTGTGCAAGAATGGCAGACGTTCTGGCAAACGCCACCGTCTGACAATTCAATATATCCAGCAGCGCATAATTAAGACCTGCGCCGGCCAGCATGGCCATATAGCTTTGCTCTACAATATTTTTTTTAATCCTGTCTTTTGCCCCGGTTGTCAGGTTGGACACCCCGGCAATGGTCTGAACCTTAAACCCCAGAAGATCGGGCAGCATCTGGATCACATTCAGCACAGCCCTTGCCTGGACAATTCCATCTTCCCATGCCAGGGGCGGTACAACCGGATCAATAATGATTTTCTCTTTTGCCACCCCGGCCTTTTCTGCCCTTTCAAACAGCTCAATAGCAATCTCGCATCTCTGGGCCTCATCCTTTGGCACCCGACTGCCAGGATACAATAAGAAGCCCACAATATCCACATTATATTCTTTTGCAAGGGATAAAATCCTTTCAAGTTTAAGAGGTTCAAGGGAAAACCCGTTGATGATGACCCGGTTTTTCGCAATCTTGAGACCCGCCTCCATGGCAGCCGGATTAGACGTATCAATGAGCAGAGGCAGGTCTGTTACACTCTCAACTGCCCGAATAAAAAATGCCATACCCTTTTCAGGCGATTTACCCAGGGGCCCTGTATTCACATCAATGGCATTGGCTCCTTTTTGAACGCATAGTTTTACAAGGTCCTGAATGGGCTCAGGATCAAGATCCTTAAGTGCCTTGTGGATCTCTTGTTTTGTAATCCGCAGATTATCAGCGATGAGTTTCATAAAAGCATTCCTTTTTATCGATAATGCCGATGAGTTGTCCTTGAAAAGTAATTGCAACCCCGCCAATTACTGCAACCGGAACCAGATACAATAGATTCAATATATGTCTCCCCCAAAAGATAAATTAAAAGGAAATCACCTATCCTAATAATACATAAAAAAAATTTAAATCCAAAGGAAATACATCCCTTAAAAATACACTATAAGAAAATCACGCAACAAAATAAACTCGCAACATAAATAGAGACATAATCTGCACCATAGCAGAATGGATATCCCCTTCCTTTTATCCAATTATGTAGAATGCAAGCTTTGCCAATTTGATTATGGCGATTTCCCATATATTTGAATGAAAGTTTTTTGCAACCATACTGTTTTTAGCAATGCTTTTTCCTTTTAAAAATAGGGGTTTTTACCTATTGAATTCATTTCCTTTTCTTGCTATTACATCGTTAGATACTATTAAAACTCATTTTCTTCTGGATAAACCCAGCTTCTGTAACTTGGTTACAATATTCACATAGCCCTATATCTGAATTTAGATAGAATTAACTCGCTACATTTCAAAAAGTAATATTTGGTGGCAATATCATTATCAAAGCACATATTGCCTAAATTATATAAATCAGGAAGGAGAACATTATGCCGATTATTTTCGTTGAAAGTCATTACCCAATGCACAAACAAAATGAAGTGTTAGAAACATGGCTAGGGGCTATTCAGAAATATCCAAAACCAGAAGAACTTTTTACCACATTGATAGATACTGCAATCTCAAGTGACAAAAAAGGGTTAAAAGTTTTGTCAGCTTATTTAATCAATCCTGGTAAATATGAAGAAGCGTCTGCCTATTTTCGCAAATTTATGACTGCCTTTTTTGACATTGAAGGTTATGTGTACGAATTTAACAACTGGGCAACTATTGAGGAGGCGATGGAAGCCATAGAAGCACCTATGCCAGATCGTTAATTTTCAAATGAAAGAGTACATAAAAGCAGGGGCTTTTCTGGCCCTGCTTTTTCTCCATACTTCTCCATGCCAAATACCTTGATAATATTTTTCTGGGTGTAAATGTCCAGCTATTGCAAGGCCAGGGATTCATCTCTTTTATTTTGTTATTATGCCCCCAGAATATATTTTATTTTTTTTTTACTCTTCGCGAAAACAATAAAATATGAGTGAAATTTTCTGCAATGCTTCTGATTCTTTTTCTGCCAATCTGCAACTATTCTCATCTTCGCTAATAATATAAATATATCTTTTGTATAAAAACCTAATTTCTCAGCTTCATTTATTATAAATACATGACTTAAATATTGTTTTCCACTACTTACTTTATCTTGACATTTAAATATTAGAATTCCATTTTTATCTAATATTCTATAGAATTCTTTCAATGCATTTATGTAAAATGTATGAAGTTCTATCTCAGTAGGATACACACCAAATCGTTTATTTATTCTATTGCTATTATCTTCTTTCTGAAGTGATGGGCCTTTTGTAGCTAAGAAAGGAGGGTCAAACATGATGGTATGTAATGAATTGTTTTCTATAGGTAGTGATTCAGCATTAGCCTTAATGACATCATCTGACTGTGGGTATATATCATATTTGAGTTTTGGCTGCTTTATTTTGCCTTTATAGAAATTCCCTTTGCTATACGTTGGGTCGAGCTGTATTGGATGTGTACAGTGTAATTTTAGAATAGCATCTATGATAACTTCTTCATTATCATATACGCTTTTGATTATACTCATATTGTTAACCTTCTTCTGTTAAAAGTGACCTTTTCTGTATCGTTATTAAAACATGTTACTCAATTTTATTAAAAATTAGGAGAAAACCCCGTTGTGCCTTGCTAAAATATGGCCATGATATAATATCAATATGTTATATTTTCAACCATAATTGTTGAAAGGCGTAAGATCAATCGGCATTTGTCCATGCGGTTTTTGCCGACAGCTACAGATTGCGAACAACTGATCCGGTTTTAAGGGTTTATTAAGGGCATACCAAAACTACCACTGAATTCCACGCTAAAATTCAACTGGTATTTTCTGACAATCTTAATTAAACCCATTCCCCCAGATTCAACTTGCTAATACTCTCACAAATTCACATCATCAATTATTTTTTAAGGGTACCAATATATAAAAATTATGTGAGGCAGGAGCAGACTACTCTGGCTAAAGTCCACCCTGGAAAATTGCATAGATTAACAATATTTAAAGCTATTTCTCAGGCACCACCCATTTCATCTGAAACTCAATTTCCTCATTATCCCCCTCTCTTTCATGCTCAATATTAAAAATAGCATCTGGAGGCACTGAGATTCTTTCACCAGCAATTTGTATTCTGAACCTTTTATTCTGTTCAATGGAATCAGCAAGTCTCCTTAATTTGGCCACAAAATCTTTTTGAAAATAATCTTTTTCCAGATCTCTTGCTGGTTTAATTTTTCGTTTTGTCATGATTCTTTATATTTCCTAATATCTTTTAGGGGTACATCCTGAATACTTGAATTCATAATATTCATCGGGAATTAAAATTGTTGTCACATGAGGGTCATCATATTTTTCTGTATCTTCAAAACTATTCGCCCAGTCGATATATGGTTGTTTGTGGATGATTGTCAGAGATGTTCTGTTATATACCATGATTCCGGCATAGTATCCCCTTTTTCAGGTTATACGAATATGAGCCAACAGGCTCTTCTCCCGTTATTTCTTCAGAAATAACCGGGATGATCCAGAAAGAAGTAGCTCAAATTATTAATAATGCAAATTTTTGCGAAATTAATAATTTTCCACGGCTGTTAAATTGTATTATCTGAGGCCGTAAAAAGGGGCAAGTCCAATATACTTTAATCTCACTTTACAACCATATTTTCTCTTGATAAGTTTGGTCCTGGTTATGGTCATAAAGAGGATCAATAATCGTGCAATCAAGCGATGTAAAAGATTGAAATAATAAAATTATCCCTTTAATTTTAATGATATTATAGATATTTGATCCATAATTTTTTATGATAGAATAAAAAAGTATAATTGGGAATGCTTTGCAGGGAGGATAAATTCCCGCCCCTCAAGAGCAGCATGGCAGTCTTTTCTGATGAATGACCTGATTTTATTAACCGACATTCCCTTCCTCTTCCGGCAACGCTTGAGCCAAATGAATTCAGCGCAAGAGAAATCCAGGATAATGCTATCCTGATGTTAACCTATGTCAGATTGCTTGAAACTTGCGGCTGGAAAGTCACCCATTTACTGGACTTTCCCCTGTCAACGGAACTGTTTATCAGGTTGTTTGCATAATCTTAATGTTATCTTTATTTTGACCCCAGACCGCCTGTTTTGGAGGATGGCATTGTCTGGTCGATACCGAGTCCTGCACACGGCCATGTCTATTTTTTGACATTTCCACATTCAGGACAGGTCATCTCATTTATTTCAAGTTATAAACTTTGCGGTCCTAAATTGCCCGGTGATCCCGCCCTGTTTTTGAAAGGTAGTATTCGTAATCCCCTTCATAAGGGGTCATTTTCCCCTGGCCGATCTCGAAAACCCGGTTCACAAGGCAGCGGAGAAAATGCCGGTCATGGCTGACCAGTACAAGGGTGCCCGTGAACTTTTTCAGGGCCGCAAGCAAGGGATCTCCCTGGACTGGATGTCCAGATGGTTGTTTTGCCCGTTCCTTTGGCGCCCACAAGTCCAATTCGTGCGCCGGCCAGAATCTGCAGGCTCGCTTTTTTAAAAAGAATCTGTGATCCGTGCTGTTTTGATATATTGGTCAGATGAACCATTTTAATGCCCCAAACAAAAAATGGCAAAATTACCATATGATCAGGTTATCTTGCAAGAAAAAGAAAAGGATTTGTGATCTGTATAGTTTTGATATATGGGTCAGATGAGTCATTTTAATGCGCCAGAAAAAACCTAGGATAAAATAACAAAATATGATTTCATTAATTTCTATCGGTCTTTTGTCAGGCCTTTTTTTCAGTATAACCTTTATTTTGAACCGGATAATGAGTCTGGAAGGCGGGCATTGGCTATGGTCGGCAAGTCTTCGATATGCCTTTATGATCATTATTTTAACCGGTTTTATTTCTTTGCTTAAAGGATTTGATACGATAAAAGGACTGGGTAGGCTTTTTTTAAATAACTGGAAATTCTGGACATTGGCAGGGACCATCGGCTTTGGTGGGTTTTATTCATTAATCTGCTTTAGCTCCGATCATTCACCAGGGTGGGTCATAGCGGCGACCTGGCAATTGACAATTATTGCCACCCTTGTGGTGTTGATGGGTTTTGGGAGATCTTTTCCAAAAAAAGTATGGCTTTTTTCCATCATTATTTTTGCAGGAGTTTTAATGGTCAACCTGAGTTATGTCCAAATGTTATCCATTAAAGAATTGTTAATGGGGGGACTGCCTGTTTTGATTGCAGCCTTTTGTTATCCCATCGGAAACCAGCTGGTTTGGGAAGCTATTAATGGGAACCCGTCCCTTCCCAAGATTGATGACCCTTTGGTTGTGAACCCGTTTCACAAGGTGTTGTTATTATCATGGGGATCTGTACCCTTCTGGATAATACTGATTGCAATTATAAGGCCCGATCTTCCATCCCACAGCCAAATTGTTAACACGGCTCTGGTTGCCATATTTTCAGGTATCATTGCCACCAGTCTTTTTTTAATGGCTCGAAACAGAGCCTATAAGCCAAGCCAATTGGCTGCTGTTGATGCAACCCAATCCAGTGAAGTCATCTTTGCTATTATAGGTGAAATATTGATTTTGAATGCACCTTTGCCTAACAGCCTTGCCATTGCCGGCATATGTCTTGTATTTATTGGACTGGCCCTGTTTATCCTTTTTCAGGAAATTGAAAAAAAATAATGTGTTAATTGTGAAATCATATGGTGTTGACATTTTTTTAAGGTGCTTGTAATTTTAAATTAACACTAAAAAATGCATCATTTTTCTAAATATAAATAGGAGAATCATCATGGAAAATCAAGAACTTTGCAGGGACATTAATTCTCGTACCATCAGGGTATCACTTGTGGATGGAACCCAAATAAGTGCATGTGTAAATATTGATCGAGAACCTGGATACAACAGGCTAAGCGATTTAATCAGCAGCGATCGTGAACCGTTTTTGATTTTGATGAATGCAGCACTGCATACGCCGGGCCTTGATAACCCGACAAAGCATGAAACTTTTTTCATTAACAAGGATCATATCTTGTGGGCCACGCCCGAATCATAGTCCATATAAAATAAGCTGACATAAGGCTTTATCAATCACTATGTCCATAAATCTCGCGGGAAAAGACAGTTTAAGACCGACAGGCCAGCCATAAACAATTTTTAAAAGTTTCTTTGGGCTCTTAGCCATGCTATGATATTCTATTATTGAAACGACCATGAACAAAGGAATATTTGAATGAATATTGATAAGCCTGAAGCAAAAGCCTTCTTATTTGAACTCTATACCCAGACCAACGGCGATATTAATAAACAGGTATCCACAGATGATGTTGGTACTTCTTTAGGCCTTGAAAAAACAGAGTCCGGGGCCATGGCTGAAGATCTTATTATTCAGGGCTATGCTGAACTGAAAACCCTTTCCGGTGGCATCGGTATCACTCTTAAGGGGTTAGAGGTGTTGAATATAAAAATTGTGCCTGAATCCAAAACTGAAACACTGACCCTGGGTATTGGAAGTGTTATAGAAGACCAGGGGGAAAAAAATCTTGAAAAAATCATTCAGGATATAAAAGACAGCTTAAGCCTTCTCAAGCTCACCTATGCTCAACAAGAAGAGCTTGTGATAGATATAAAAACCATAGAGATCCAAATGCTTTCTCCATGTCCCAAGACAAAAATCATTCGAGAAGGTTTAAGGTCATTGCACAAAAATTTTGCAGCTTTTGGTCCGAAGGACTTAAGTAAGGCATTAAATTCACTGATCATATCATAAAAAACAGATTCCTGAAAAACAGTGCCAAAAACCCTTTTTTGTTGACTATTTTCATTTTTTTCTTCATTAATAGGCCATGAAATTTTTATCCAATTGGAATTTGAGAAAATAAAGGAGAACCCATGTCAAAAGAAAAAGTTGTCCTGGCCTATTCAGGCGGGCTTGACACCTCTGTTATATTAAAATGGTTATTAGAACAAGGCTATGAAGTATTTGCCTATATGGCTAATATCGGCCAGAAGGAAGATTTTAAAGCTGCAGAAAAAAAGGCATTAAAAATCGGTGCATCCAAAGTATTTATTGAAGATATGAGAAAAGAATTTGTCACTGATTATATCTTTCCTGTTTATAAAGCCAACACAATATATGAGGGGAGATATCTCTTAGGCACAGCCATTGCCCGCCCCATCATTGCAAAAAAACAAATAGAGATTGCAAAACAAGTGGGCGCCCAATTTGTATCCCATGGCGCAACTGGCAAAGGAAATGATCAGGTCCGGTTTGAATTGTCTTATTATGCCCTGAATCCAAAAATCAAGGTGATTGCACCCTGGAAAAACACTGAATTTTTAGCCACCTTCAAAGGAAGAACCGATCTTCTTGCCTACGCTGAAAAACACGGAATCCCAACAAAACAGTCTGCTTCCAAGCCTTATAGTGAAGATGACAATCTATTGCATATTTCCCATGAAGCAGGCATTCTTGAAGATCCTGCCCATGAGTGCGAAGAAAATATTTATTCCCATACTGTGTCTCCTGAAAAAGCCCCGGACATTCCCACAAAAATAAAAATTGAATTCAAAGACGGCATCCCTGTTAAAGTGACTAACCTTGAAGATAATACTTTTAAAACTGATGCTCTTGACCTCTTTGAATACTTAAATTACCTGGGTAGAGAAAATGGGATCGGTAGACTGGATATGGTTGAAAACAGGTTTGTGGGAATAAAATCAAGGGGTGTTTACGAAACCCCGGGCGGCACTATTTTGCATGAAGCCCACAAAGACATTGAAGGTGTGGCCATGGACCGGGAAGTAATGCGGCTTCGAGATATGCTTTCCGCCAAATTTGCTGAGCTGGTATATAATGGGTTCTGGTTCAGTCCTGAAATGGAATTTCTTATGGTGGCCATTGATAAAAGCCAGGAAGTCATTGACGGCGAAGTAACCTTAAAACTCTATAAAGGGACGGCATACCCCATTGCCAGGACAAGCCCTTCATCCTTATACGATCAGGATCTTTCTTCAATGGATATCGAAGGCGGCTACAACCAGGAAGATGCAGAAGGGTTTATCAAAATCAACGCCATCAGACTTATGGCTCATAGAAATATAATCAATAAAAACAACTAAACTATCATATATCCTGGGGATCATTGTTTTGATCTCCAGGAATTGACCTATTTATTTTCCGGCTATAGGTTCTACAAACTGAGACTCTGAATCCCAGGGAAAAAGAATCCAGGTATCCTGACTTACTTCGGTCACATAGGCATCCACCAAGGGTTTGCCGGCGGGTTTGGCATATACTGTTGCAAAATATGCATCCGGCAGCATATTTCTTACAATTTTGGCTGTGGCGCCGGTATCCACAAGATCATCAATAATCAAAAGGCCTTCACCTGAACCCTCAACCGATTTCAGGATTTTTGCCTTTCCCTGGTCTTTCCAGTTATAGCTTGTGATGCAGACGGTATCAATATAGTGTATCCCAAGTTCCCTTGCAATGATAGCAGCAGGTACCATGCCGCCTCTTGTGACAGCAACAATACCTTTCCACGGTTTCTCCCTGTCGTGCAGCCTCAATGACAGCACTTTTGAATCTCTGTGGAGTTGTTCCCAGGATATGGGATAGCTCATATTGTATTTATCTTGGTTTTTCCCCATCTATTATAAGGCTCCATTTATCAATTGTTGTATTTTTTTTGACTTTTATAATCATAGGCTTTATTTTATCTTCAGGAATTTAAAAAATAAAGGATAAAATATTGAAAGATATAAAAGAGAAATGTCTGGCCTGCGGCGGAAGACTGTATATTAAAAGGACCTGAACAAAAGTCTATTTTTGCTGCAGGTCCTGTGCAAAAAATTATCCCGAAGACAGGTATAAAGACCTCATGGACGAGTACCTTGAGGAAAAACTTGCCAATATCCCTGTTAACAGGTTGTGATAATAAATATTTTTAAAAAGGCGTTTCACCCTTATGGACCAATTTTCTTGGTCCTCCAGCACCACCTGGGATCCAGTTTCTTATTTCACTGATCTTTTCATAGTTATCAAGTTTGTCAAGCTCTTTGAGCCTTTCTACAATTAAATGCCATGCGCATTCAACATCATGGCCCATGGATATACTTATCTCACATTTTCCATTTGTTGATCCACCGCAGGGTCCGTTAAAAAGTTTTTTTGCACATCTGGCAATGGGGCATACCCCACCTGTTAATCCTAGAACACAATCTCCGCATCCTGCGCATTTCTCATTAAAAACACCTGCCTGATCCTGTGCACCGAGAAAAGTTGTATTTAATCCAGGTAAAACAGGGATGCCTTTAAATATATCCGCCATGGTTTGAACACCGGCACCGCATGCAAGGGACAAAATGGCATCAACGCCTTCGGGAAGATCAAAAAAAGGTTTGATCCAGTCTTTTTCGCACTGCCTTTCCAACATGGTGCTTTCAAATAAATGAAGTTTTGTTTTCTCCTTAAAAGCATGGGCAAGTGCTTCAGTCATTGATATTGCTGCCCTGTCACCACCGGTCAGGCTTACTGCCACACAGGTTTGACACCCTACTACCAGTATATTTGAAAAGTCTTTTACTAATTCTATTATCTCTTCAATTGGTTTATGTTCGCCGACTATCATTACATTATCTCCTATTGAGAAGTTCGTTTGGAGGCAAGTTTTTTCCAGACATTTATAGGTTCTGAACCTTTATGATCAGGGCACAAAGGTTCAATGCTATTCTGGATATCATTTGACACGGTTTCACCAAGGCTTGCGGTATAGATGGGTTCTCCACATACCCTGCAATGAACAAGATCCAATGTTTTTACCAAATCAAATTTACCTGCGAGCAAAACCTTAAATTCAATGGCATCCTGGGGGCATATTCTCCAACAATGACCGCACCTTGCACAAAGAGACATATTATGCATTATCTTCCGGCTGTCTTTTTGATCAAAATAATTCAATGCGCTTGCCGGACAATTTTTTACACAGGCAAGACATCCATTACAATTCTCATTTACTTTAAAAAAGGACATGTCTATATCTCCTAAAGCTGCTTTCCAAATCTTTTTAAGGTTTTGTCAACCGGGCCAGTTTACCGGCCACATGGGCCATATTAGGATATTTCAGCATTTCAACATCTAAATATTCAAGGGCTAAAGGTTCACAAACTTTCACACACTCAGGATCACCTTCGCACAGATCACATTTATAGGATTTGGCCTTTTGCTTGTCTAATTTCATTGCGCCAAAAGGACATGCTGTCACACAGCAACCACATCCTACACATTTTTGACGGTCTATCAGGACCCAGCTTAGGTCTGCATCACGATAAATGGCCTCTTTGGGGCAGCTTGCCAGACAAGGTGGATTTTCACATTGTTTACATGCAATGGGGAAAAAGAATTCCTCATCTTCAATGTCTTTCATGATTCGAATACAGGATAAGCCAAGGCTGGTTAAACTTGCACGTGTTTTAATACAGGCTGTTTCACAATCTCCACAATTATTGCATTTCTCAGGATGGATCATGAGCATTTTAACATCCATTGATAAAGATCTCCATTATTATCATCTTCACCTTTTACAGGTATTGAGCTAACGACCACCCGCAAAAGGGTGGCCAGCCTTTTCGACTATAGGTCGTAAGGTCAAAGCTGCGTAAGGGCTTTAATCCTTAAGTTTGTAACCCGATGCAAAGCACCGGGTTTGACAACAAGCAATCAATTTGATCCCAACACATAAATGTTCATCATTATGAACAAAAAAAGATTTATAATACAAGATGAAACCGGGCGGGTCAACTTGTTTTTAAAGACAATATGATAATAGTTCAAACCCATGCGTAGGGGGTTTGGCGAAATTCGAATCATCCCTGTTCATGAAATCAAATTGTTCATTATAATGAATTTATTTTTTATCCTTAAATCCTGCTGCTATATTTTTTTTTAATTCCCCTGAACTGATCATAGGAAATCCCAAGCCTTTTTGCAGCTTTTTTCTGATTAAATTGGCATTCTTTTAATGCTTTTGATATCAGAAAAAATTCCAACTCGCCAATGGCCTGTTTAAATGGTTTTTTTAAAATTTCACCCATGACATCAAAGTACCCGTTGCTGCTTAATTCATCTGTAATTTTTTTATCCTGAGGGACTTCACCCTTTGTTGTGGCCAATACCACCCTTTTTCTCTCCAAAGCATCTTCATAGGGATTTTTGAATGGATCAAAGGATATCTCTTTAATCGTATTAGAGGAAGATCTATAAACAGCCCTTTCTATAACATTTTTTAATTCCCTGATATTTCCCGGCCATGAATAAACATCTAACTCTTTTAATGCCTGAGAAGAGAATTTTGGTATCTCATCTCGGCCAAGCTCAAATGCCATCCTCGCCGCAAAATGATTTGCCAGGACAAGAATATCTCCTTTTCTTTGTCTCAGTGGCGGCACATAAATCACTTCAAAGGAAAGCCTGTCAAGAAGATCTGGTTTAAACTTACCCGACTTCACCATCATAAAAAGATCTACATTTGTTGCTGCCACAATTCGCACATCCACATGGATAGATTCAGAAGAGCCAACCCTTTCAAAACTGCCATACTCGACCACCCTTAAAATTTTTTCCTGAACTTCCATGGGGATAGTCCCGATTTCATCTAAAAAAAACGTCCCTTCGGATGCTTTCTCAAAACGGCCTTGCTGCCGTGCACCTGCTCCTGTGAACGCACCTTTTTCATACCCGAACAATTCAGAACCGATAAGGGTTGGTGTCAGGGCTGAACAATTCAATGTTATTAAAGGTTTTTGCCATCTTTTTGATAAAAAATGAAGCTTAGATGCTGCAAGTTCCTTGCCTGTACCGCGCTCACCTAAAATCAGAACCGGCCTTTCAATGGGTGCTACTCTGGATATCTGCTCCTGGAATTCAAGGAAAGCCTCAGACTGCCCGATCGCTTCAGGTATTGAAAAATGTTTACTCCCCCCCTGACTCTGGCTTGATAAAACCATTCTTTCCTCCCAAGACAAACCATAAGATTGCTGAAATATTTAACTTAATGGTAAATACAACCAACTATTAGTGAATATTACCACATGTATTATATAATAGTCAACACCAATAAGCAACTAAAATTACACGATATTATGCATATATGTAACACTTGGCACACTAAATGCTATTTCTATTTTCAAATTGTTTTTACAAATTTTTTAAATTGATGAAGCATAAAGATATTTATAAGACAAAAACAAGAAGGAGAAAACAAAATGGGAATTTTTACAAGGTTTAAAGACATTGTTGCATCAAACATGAGTTCCATGCTGGACAAAGCAGAAGACCCTGAAAAATTAATCAAACTGATGATCAGGGAAATGGAAGACACATTGATAGAAATCAAATCTTCCTGTGCAAATGCCATTGCTAATCAGAAAAAAGTCCAGAGACTATTGGATGATATCCAGGAAAAAGAAAATTTCTGGGCAAATAAAGCTGAACTTGCCGTAGAAAAAGGAAAAGATGCTCTGGCAAGACAGGCTCTCCAGGAAAAGAGAAGGTATACCCAAAGAACCGAAGCTGTTGCAATCGAATTAACTGAGCTGGAAATGATTATTGAACAATACAGGGATGACATTTGCGAACTTGAAAACAAACTCAAATCAGCTCGGGAAAAACAGCGGTTACTTGTACAAAGACATATCCGGGCCAATGGCAAAAAAAGAGCACAGGAAGAAATACGGCGTGCAGGCAGCACAGAGATAATGTTAAAATTTGAAGAACTTGAAAACCATATCGAAAGAATGGAAGCTGAGGCAGATCTTGTCAATTTTGGCAGACCTTCAACACTGGAAGAAGAATTTGATGCCCTGGAGGCCGATGATGACATTGAAGCCGAGCTCAACAAACTAAAGTCCTCCCAATCTTCAAAAAAAAATGATACAAAAGATTCATAAACTATTCAAGACTAACCAAACCGGAGTAATTATATTATGACTGGCGCACTTATCGTAGGAATCTGCATTGGAGGTGCTATACTTTTAATCGCCACCCTTGGCTTGATTATCATCGGTATCATCAGGGCTTCTAAAACCGGGGGGCTGTCCAAAAAAGAAAAGCAAAACCATGCAGAAGAGACTAAAATGATCCAGGATATTTATCATGGACTTTCAAAAATGGAAGAACGGGTTGATGCGCTTGAAACTATATTGATTGAGCGACAAAGAAAGGATTTCAACAAATGAAACGCCACTATGGACATAGACAAAACCATAAGTTCAAAAAATACAAAAGACATTATAACGGAATTAGAGACAGGCTTGAAGCTCTGGTATCGAGCAAAGGGATCTACCGATCCAGAAGAGGAATATTCATGGGAGTATGCCGCGGTCTTGCCGAATATTTTAATTTCAGTGTTTTCTGGCTGAGATTAATTACCCTGGTCTTATTTCTTTTTACGGGTTTCTGGCCTGTTGGAGTCATGTATATCATTGCAGGCTTGATTGTAAAGATGGAACCTGCAACTCCCTTCCGGGATGAAAAAGATCAGGAGTTTTATGATACCTATACCCATTCAAGGCAATCGGCACTCCAGAAAATCAAGAGAAAATTTAAAGATATTGAACGCCGGATACAGAGAATGGAACACACAGTCACTTCAAAAGAATTTGACTGGGAATAATAAAAAAAATAAACGGGGTCAGGCTTGCGTAGTTGAGTTTATTTTTCGATAAAAGCAACTACGCAAGCCTGACCCCACTTTGTTATGACCCCACTCGGATTTCACAAAACTTTTAAAAGAGTGAGACCATCTTTAAAAAGAAAAACAGCAAGAGCACAAAGGGCAAGACCTAATAATTTCATGGTGTAGATATAGATCCGGCCCTTTAAAAAAGTTTTAGACTTTCCAACCAGAATGGCCAGCATAATTTTTGATCCGATCAACAAAAAATAAAAGCTGATCACAAATGCCGCTGCCACAAAAAAATGCTGATCATTTGCCCGGGCCATTGTGGGTGACCCCACACTCAACCAGAACAAGTAGGGATGGGGGCTTAATATATTAACCAGTATCCCTTTTGCAAGAGATCTTGGTCTTGGTTTTTGAATATCAACTTCCAGGCCTTTGGCTTTTATACCCTTAATCCCCATCACAAGTACCACCAGGCCTCCGACTATGGAAATAACGCCCATTATGCCATGGAACCCAGACAACCGGGACAGGATAAATATAGTTAAAATTATAATAGGCGGATCAGTCACAAGGGGAGCCATAGCAACTTTTATTCCGGCTCTGATATCATGCAAAAGGGTTTCTGAGATCACAAGGGTCAATAAAGGTCCTGGTGCAAGCCCTGCTGATAATCCCAAAACCATCCCGATAGTTAAATAATGAATCATTTCTTCTTCCATCCAATAATTTCATAATTTGAAAAAGCCACCATACAGCATTTAAACCGTTCTGGCAGCACAATCTTTAGGACCGCAAATGAAATAAGTTGAGTAGGAATAGCGCCGGTACAAAAAACCTTATTTTAATTTTTTATATATTTCAAACTCTTCATCAGAATAATGAAAATAATCTTTATGGACCTTATCTGCAAATTCTTCAAACTCTTTATAGGATTTTTTATCAAGAGAGCCTGAATAAAGATTTACAACAAGGTCATGGGCAATATAATCTTCACTGATTTCAATAAAGGCTTCATCCTGTGCCCAGGTCACTTTGCTGTCTTCCCCCCTTGAAACAATACCCGATATCGAATGGGCGCCATCAATTATTATGGACATGTATCTTTCGTTTTTTTCAGCCATATACCGTTTCATTCTCCTATGTGGAACCAGTGTGCCATAGGGGATATTCCCTCCAAAATAAATTCCTCTTAAGACCACACCCCTTGTAATCGCCTCATCAAGTTCTTGGGTTAACTCTTTTATTTCTTCTTCCCAAACAGACAGGGCAATTCTTTTTTTTGCTCCCCTTATCAAATGATTTAAAAAGCGGATGATATTCTTTCGTCCCTGGATAACAACCAGCTTGTCATCTTTTTTTTTCTCTTTATAAAGTTTACCTGCAAATTGTGATATATTTAAAAATACATCTCCATAATGAGCTTTCGCTTTATTAATAAAAATATCAGGGTCTAAAGGATAATATAACTTGTTTTTCTCCCGGATCTGTTCAAACACCATTTGCTTTTCCATGAGGTTTTTCAAGACTTCATAAATCCGGGACCTGGGTATTCCCGACTTTTGGCTGAGTGTATACCCATTTAACGGGAAATCTTCCAAAAGTTTTAGATATGCTTTACATTCGTATTCAGAAAATCCGAGCTTTTTCATGTCATTTATGATCAAAATTTCCTTATCCATAAAAACCTCCCTTAGGGTTCGCTCAAAAATAAATTACCAATTTTGGGAGTTGAGTCGCCTGTCCGGCAAGGCGTGAAAACTGAGGCATATCAGGCATATACCGTATTTTTACTACGCAGCCGGACAGGATGACTCGGCTTACAAAATGTAAAGTTATTTTTGAGTGGGCCCTTAGGCTGCAAAAAACAATACAAGATATGTTACAGCCACAGATCCCAGCACGGGTATAATTATACCCCCCCGCCACAACCCAATAATTATTGTAAAGGCCATTCCTGAAGCTGCAGCCATGGGCATGTCCGGTGTAGCGCTGAACACTCCTGGAATGATCAGGGCACCGATTGCTGCCACGGGTATACATTTTAAAAAGGCATCCACTCTTTTTGGAATCTGTTTATTGGATAACAAAAGGAATGGCAACAGCCTTGGTATATAGGTGACGGCTGCCATACCAAGTATAATCAATATCAGGTTATTCATAGATTTCCTCCTGAACTTCATCCACGATAAAAAATGACCCTGCCAAAGCAATAACAAGAATACACACAATGATGGTCCATCCATTCGGAAGAAAATCAAGTTTAATTAAAATGGTATTTAAAAGCCCTGAACCAATGGTAAGAATCAATGCTTTAACTGATTTTTTTATTTCAGGCAGCAACATAGCAAGCAGCAATGCATAAAGTGCAACTCCCATACTTTTTGTCAAAATTTCCGGCAAAAAGCCACCCAGGATATATCCTGCCAGGGTTCCTGTGACCCAGCCTGCATAGGCAGATATTTCCAGAATAAAAATAAAGGTTTTTGAAAGCCGGCCTTTTTGAAATGAAAGGACAGAAAACACCTCATCCGTCACGCCAAAAGCCATCATGAATTTATATCTTTTGGCCATCTTACCAATTCTGGTAGACAAATAGGCGCTCATCAAAAAATGCCTGAAATTAACGAGCAAAGTGGTTAAAATAATGCCGCCCGGACCCATCCCGGTCATCAATAAATTAAGTGCTATAAACTGGCTGGCACCTGCAAAAACGACGGCTGAAAACAAAAAGCTTTCCAAAAGAGTGATTCCACACCCCTTTGATAAAATTCCGAATGCAATGGCTGCCGGTACATAGCCGATAAAAATCGGAATTCCGGATTTAAATGCATCCCGTACCTCTTTTGTCATGGGTCTTACCATCCTTTAAAATTCAAATATAATCATGTGGACTACTGTCAAATACTTTTTAGTGACTATCACAGTAACTACTATAATATAATTGAAATTTCAACCGGTATATTCACAAGAAAACTAATCGTCTAGGAGATATTAATGAATGTCTTTAAAGTACCAGATGAAAGGATATCTTTTGTGAGAAAATTTATAAATGTTTTTTCCGTCAGGCTGGGCTCTTTATCCTGTAGTTGAACCAGTGATATTGTATTTATCACATCTTTTGATGGTGTTTTTATGGGAATGATTCTACCTTGTTTAATGTCCTTGCGGACAATATGAGAAGCAATCACTCCCATTCCCAGTTGATTTTTTATCCCGTTAATGACTGCTTGATGATTATCAACCGTCATGACCCGGTTTAAATTAACCGGGGCTTTCTTAAAATGATGCTTGAACCAGTTCATTAAGGTTAACGAAGATTTCTGGTATGAAAGGAACTCTTTAATTGCCAGATTTTTAAAAGAATGATCTCCATTTATCTCTCTTACGTAATACTCTTTTGAACAGGCCATTATAACTTCTTCATCTATTAGCGGATCAATACTGTAAATACCGAAATCTTCAAACACCTGATCGCGGGTTAAAAAAATATCCACCAGACCAAAATCAAGATCACCACTTTTTATCAACGGAAAAACTTCGGTGGGGTCACCTAGTTTCATATCAAACACTACCTCAGGATATTTTTTTCTGAATGATGAAAATAGCCCTGGTAAATATGATTTGCCAAACTCAATGGGGGAACCTATTCTGAGCATTCCGGAAGGTATCTGTTTCGCCTGCCTGATATGCTTTATTCCCTTTTCAAGATCATTGATAAAGGGATTAAGGATTTCAAATAATTGATGACCTGCCCAGGTTGGGACAAGTTTTTTGTGAAGTCTTGTAAACAGCAGAACATTTAATTCAGACTCAAGCTTATTCAATGTCTGGCTGACTGCAGACGCTGTAATATTCAATTTCCCGGCTGCATTGACCACACTTTTTTTTAAAAAAATATAATAAAATACTTTAAGTCTGTTAAAATCCGGTAGCATTAGTAATAGTTAGCCTAAGATTAAATTGTTTTAATTTTACTTAACACTAAAATGGTTTTATTATCAAGTTAAATAGTGCCTGACCGGAAACCCGTGTTTGGGCGAAAAAAACTGGAGACTTAAGATATGAAAACATCACTCAAAAAAGTTATACAAGTACTTATTTATTTTTTTACGCCTGAAGATTCCACTGCCCCGATTCATAAACCAACCATCTCTTTTAATATTGAGTCTGGCATGGTGGGCATAGGTTCTGCAAAAGCATTGTTCTGGCTCATGAATTCCATGATCTTCATGTACCTGATTTCACTGCTTTAAGGATTTTTTTTTGTCTTAGACAGCTGATCTATCAAGACTTTATTCGATTTTCCTCCACTGCATGACAGGCGACACGGGTGCCGTTGTCCAATGTTAATAAAACAGGGATCTCTTGGACACATCTATTATTTGCATATACACACCGCCCGTGGAATACACATCCTGATGGCAGATTAACAGGGGTTGGCACCTCTCCTTTAAGTTTAATATGTTTGGCACGTTTCTCACCAACAACAGGGATAGCGCTTAAAAGAGCCTTTGTATAAGGGTGCTGCGGCTTAGCAAACAAGTCCTCGGCTTTGGCCAGTTCACATAAAGTCCCAAGATACATAACAGCGACTCGTGTACTGATATGACGGACTACAGACAAATCATGGGTGATGAAAAGATAGGTTAAATCCCTTTCTCTGCCGGCTTTCATCAAAAGATTAAGGATCTGTGCCTGGATGGAAACATCCAAAGCTGATACGGGTTCATCTGCAACAATAAATTCCGGATCAAGGATTAATCCCCTGGCAATGCTTATTCGCTGTCGCTGACCTCCGGAAAATTCATGGGGGTATCTTTTTATCCAGGCCTGGTCAACACCCACCTGTTCCATGACCTTATCAATTTTATCATTGATTTCACTAGTGGACATTTCAGGATGATGGAATCTCAAAGGTTCTTCTAATGTCTGCTGCACTGTTTTTCTTGGATTTAAAGATGCATAGGGGTCTTGAAAAATCATCTGCATCTTTTTTCTAAAGGGCAGCATCTGTTCATGATTCAGGTTATCAATTCTTTTGCCGCTATAATATACTTCCCCGGAATTTGGCGGATAAAGACCCAGAACAACGCGCGCCAGAGTAGACTTTCCACACCCGCTCTCCCCGACCACACTTAAGGTTTCACCTTTTTTGATAAAAAGAGATACATCATTTACAGCTTTAACAGTGGTTTTTTCTAAATAAATTTTACCCTTTTTAAATCTGAGCTGATCCAGAAAACCACCTGAAATATCAAAGTGCTTCACTACATTATTAATTGAAAGTATTGTATTATCTTCATTCATTATTTTGAGTTTTCATTCCCTGTTTATTTCATATGGCATGCTGCTAAAACGCTATTGCCGGCATCCTTTAGTTCCGGTGTTTTCGTCATACAAATATCATCTTTTAAATAGCATCTGGGATTAAAAGCACAACCCGGCGGTATATTTGTTAATGTCGGCATCATCCCGGGAATCTGCACAAGATCTTCTCCAGGTTTTATCACAGTCCCTGGTATTGACTTTATCAATCCTTCCGTATAGGGATGAACCGGATGTTTCACAACCTGATCAGTTGATCCGTATTCAATAATTTTACCGGCATACATAACAGCAATTTTTTCTGTGACCTGGGATACAACCCCTAAATCATGGGTGATTAATATCAAGGCCATATTATCGGTTTCACATAACTCCTGTAACAAATCCATTATTTCAGCTTGAATGGTCACATCCAAAGCAGTGGTAGGTTCATCGGCAATAATAATGGCAGGATCTGTCAAAAGAGAAATAGCTATAATTATTCTCTGTCGCATCCCACCTGATAATTCGTGGGGATATTGTCCAAGTCTTTGTTCAGGTGATGGGATATGAACTTTTTTTAATTTTTCCAATGCAATTTTTTGTGCACCTGCTTTTGAAATTTTCCTATGGGCCTGTATGGTTTCAACCATCTGAAATCCAATGGTAAATACAGGGTTCAAGGTCATCATGGGATCCTGAAAAATCATACTGATTCTGTCCCCACGGATTTTCCGCATCTGCGCATCAGAATAAGAACTTATTTCATTTTTTTCAAACCATATTTTCCCCCTGGAAATATATCCAGGTTTACTTAACAGATTAATTATTGAAAAACCCGTTACAGATTTGCCGGCTCCGCTTTCACCGACAAGGCCAAGCTTTTCTCCCTTATCCAAAGTAAAGCTTACACCGTCAATTGCAGTAATATCACCAAACCTTAATGCAAATTTAACTTCAAGATCTTGGACTTCTAAAAGATGCGACATCTTAAAATTCTAACCTTTATAAAGTTTTGGGTTGAGTACATCCCTGAGCCAGTCACCCAGCAGGTTTACCACAAGGACAAATAAAACAAGCCAGATACCGGGGAAAATCGTTATCCACCACGACCCGGAAAAAATAAAGTCAAATCCTGCCTGAATCAAAGAACCAAGTGAGGGTTTTGTAACGGGCATTCCCATTCCCAGAAAAGAAAGGGCGGCTTCACTCATGACTGCATTGGCAAATTGAATAGTAGAAATAACCATTAACGAGGTCAGAGAATTTGGCAGTACATGGCGGATCATTATGGTGGGTCTGGACAAACCAATGACACGTGCGGCCTCAACATACTCTTTTCCCACCTCACCGATAACCGATGCCCGGATGGTTCTGGCATACATGGGCCATTCGGCAAGGCCAATGATGACGATTAAAAGCGGGACTGCAAGTCTTTCATAGCTGCCTATCCCATAAATGGCCTGAAAGATTGCACTGATAAAAATGGCCAGCATCAGATAGGGAAAAGAAAACTGAATATCTGCAATTCTCATAAGAATGGCATCGGTTTTACCTCCGATATACCCGGCTGTAAGACCTACAAGTATGCCAATTGTTGCCTGCAGGAAAACGGCTCCCACAGCAATAAGAATTGATGTTCTGAGTCCATATAACATGGTGGAGAGCATATCTCTTCCCATGTTGTCGGTCCCGAGTATAAACCTTGATTCTCCCTGATCACTCCACATGGGAGGGATCTCAGAATCCATGATATCTATATTATGGGCATCATATGGATTCATGGGAGCAATCCATGGTGCTGTTAAAGCTAAAATAATCAATATTACCAGAACAATAAAACTGGCAATGGCAACCTTGTCACGCTTAAAACTATATAGAAAATATGATTCTTTAAATTTTTGGAATTTTGTCATTTTGTCCCTGCTATCCTAATGGTGGGATTAATAAACCCGTACAGAATATCCACCACCGTATTTACAAATACAAATACAGCCGCAACAACAACCAGATAGGCAATCCAAAGAGAAATATCCGCCCTTTGAACCGCATCAAGGAACATAAAACCCATCCCCTGCCATTGAAAGACTGTTTCGGTCAGAATTGTAAAGGCAAACATGATACCGACCTGCACACCAAAAACAGTTACAACAGGGAGCAAGGTGTTTTTAAAAGCATGCACAAGCCAGATCCGCATGGGCGAAAGTCCTTTAGCCCATGCATATTTTATATATTCTGTTTCAAGAACCTCCATCATTTCAGATCTTATCAGGCGGATAAAAAGAGGCAGCATTATGGAAGCCAGGGATATGCAGGGAAGAATAAGGTGTTTTAAACCGTCAATAGTAAGTAGACCGGTCTGCCAATATCCGTTTCCAAACAAATCAATTGTTTCACCGCGCCCATAGGAAGGAAGAACATGCCAGGTTACAGCAAAAAGATAAATAAACATGATGGCAGTCAAAAAGACCGGAACTGAGACCCCAAGCGTGGAAAAGCCCATTGTAAATCTGGAAATAAGACTCCTGGGTTTTAAAGCGGAATAAATTCCAAGCGGCAGGGAGACAAAGACGACAATAAGTGCAGCACCCAAAACCAGTTCAATGGTTGCAGGCGCATGTTTCAATATAACTTCAAGGGTTGGTTTTCTGTAGATAAAAGAGGTACCAAGATCGCCATGAAGAGCGTTTTTTACAAATCTTCCATACTGGATCAAGAACGGATCATTCAGACCCAGTTTCTGTGCTATTTGTGCTCTTTCCTGGGGGGTAACCCTTTCGCCTACAAGATCACGAACCGGATCGCCCATATTATTCTTAATTGAAAATCCCACCAGGCTTATCACCAGCATAACTAAAACTGCCTGGATACTTCTTCTTATAATAAATGCAAACATAAATTTTTTCTTGTTTTAGTATGGATTTATTGAGCCGGGGATCTGAAATACATCTCAGATCCCCGGCTTCATAAATTAAGTTGTTACACTATTATTCAATGACCAGATCGCCAATGTATGGAAAATTCATAGAATTAAGAATGGGTTTAATTTTAAAATTTTTCTTGGCACCATAGGCATGGTTCTGCCAGTGATAAGGTACGAACGCTGCATCATCATAAAGAATCTGCTCAATTTCCTGGAGCATTGAAGCTCTTTTGTCAAGATCAATCTCAGACTGAGCAGCAAGGGTCAGCTCATCGACTTTTTTGTTACAATAGCCGCTGTTGTATTGTCCAAACCCAGTCTCTTTATTGTAACACATCGTAAGAAACTCAGAAAAATTTCCTGAATCCTCTGTATCTGAATGCCAGCCGATCATCATCATATCAGCCGCTCTGGCATCAAATTCATCCCAGTACTGAGCCTTTGGCATAGTTTTAAGGTTAACCTTAATTCCGATTTTTGCGAGCATCTGAGCCGAGGCTTCTGCAATTTTTGCATCATTTACATAGCGATTATTGGGAGCCATCATGGTAATTTCAAACCCTTTCTCATAACCCGCTTCTTTCATCAGAGCCTTGGCTTTTGCAAGGTCATATCTGGGTTTAAGGCTTGCTTTGTATCCTGCATAACCCGGAGGGCTCTGCTGTGCTGCAACTTCTACTGTTCCCTTCATGATTTTTTCAACAATACCGGCATTATTAATGGCATGAACAATAGCATTACGAACACGGACATCCTTGAATGCTTCAACCCTGTTCTGATTGATCTGAATCGTAATAATCCGACCACCATTGATGGTAACCAGATCAACTTTTGAATCTGACTCAAGTCTCTGGTAATCCTGGGGTGGTACCTGGTCGATCATGTCAACATCACCTGAGAGAAGTGCTGCAACCCTTGTGGCATTCTCTTTAATAGGCATAAGGAGAAAAGTGTCAACATTACCTTTTGAATCTTTATCCCAGTAATCTGCAAAGCGTGTCATTTCAGTTTTAACACCCTGCTCATAACTTTTAATGACAAATACACCTGTTCCGGATTCATTGTCATTTGCAAAGGTATGGGTGGTTTTTTTAATGGCATCTTTTGGCTGGCCATTCTCATCTACCCCTGTGTAGAACTCAGAGTCCATGGCAAAAAAGTAAGTTGCCATATTAAGAAGGAGTGCATAGGGTTTTGTTGTAACAATATCAATCGTATAATCGTCAACAATTCCTACGCCGACGAAAGGCTCAAGAAGACCTTTAAAATCAGCACTTTTCTTCATTCTGTCAAATGACCATTTTACATCTTTTGCTGTAAATGTGTTACCGCTGTGAAATTTGACTCCTTTTCTTAAGTGGAAACGAACTCTGTACTCATTAATTCTTTCCCATTTTGTAGCAAGACGGGGTTCAAATTGACCATCCTGGGTCCAGCGAACCAAAGGATCAAATACCCAGTGTGATAATTGAAGCATTCCACCTGAAAGCTGTACCTGTGGGTCAAGGGACACAGGGTCAGCGGCAAGTCCTAATTTTAAAGTCTTGGCATTTGCTGAAAAAGCAAATGATAAAACTAAAAAAAAGCCTAATAAAAACAATACAATTTTTTTCATTCTATCCTCCATTAAAAAATTACAATACATAATAAAATGTGTTTGGAAAACACATTTTTACAATAAAAGAACTTAAAAAGTTTCAGATAGTTTGCAAGTATCAAAAAATAACAAACTGGTCAAGAATTCCTTAGTCTTTCGTAAAAATAAAAGGGAATAACATTGATAGCCATTAATATTACAAAAATCAAAATACGAGTGTTTGACATTAATAAAAAACATTGTTATTAGGCAAGAATGTGGTACTGAAGTGATCAATGTTATTTCTTGTTTAATCCAATTTTCAAAGGAGGAGAAAAAATGAAAAAGATAGGGATACTTTTAACATTATTAATGTTTTTATTTTCCGGTTCTGTTTTTGCGGCCCCAAAGGCCGGAGGAACTTTTGTTTTTGGCCGTGGTGGTGATAGTGTAGGCCTTGATCCTGCATATGAAACCGACGGTAACTCGTTTATGGTATGTGACAATATCTTTGAAGCTCTGGTTTTTTACAAAGACGAATCAACCGCTCTTGAACCCGGCCTTGCTGAATCCTGGGAAATTGCTGCTGATGGTCTGACCTATACCTTCCATTTGAGAAAAGGTGTCAAGTTCCATGACGGCACCCCATTTAATGCAAATGCAGTGGTTTTCTCCATCGGCAGAATGATGAAAGAGACCAATGTCAAATTCATTGGAAAAGGTTACGATATCCCTAAACAGGATCGAACCCCTGAATATTGGGCATCCATGGAAATGGACGGCACCATCGGTTCCATTGAAGCAATTGACGACTATAGTGTTGTATTCAAATTAAAAAGAGTAGAGGCTCCTTTCCTTGCCAATATGGGAATGGATTTTGCCGATATTATCAGCCCCACAGCCTTTCTTTCCAATCCAAAAGAATTTTTGAGAAAACCTGTTGGCACAGGTCCTTTTAAATTTGTCTCCTGGGTAAAAGATGATAAAATCGTCCTTGAAAAGTTTAATGATTACTGGGATAAAAAAGGCGGTCCTTATTTTGATAAAGTCATTTTTCGGGCGATCCCTGAAAACTCAGTAAGATTTCTTGAGCTTAAAACCGGTTCCATCAATGTCTGCCAATTCCCAAATCCCGCAGATATTCCCCTTGCAAAAAAAGATAAAAATCTCCAGCTGATTTCCCAGCCGGGCATGAATGTTGGCTACCTGTCTTTCAACTTTACCAAGGAACCCTGGAAGAGTAACCTGCATTTAAGAAAAGCCGTTGCACACGCCCTCAACAGAAAAGCGATTGTTGATAATATCTATCAGGGTATGGGCCAGGTTGCAAATAACCCGATTCCTCCAACCATGTGGGGGTATAATAAAAACGTCCCGGGTTTTGCCTTTGATGTTGAGCTTGCCAAGCAAGAGCTTGAAAAAGCCGGTTTTAAAGACGGTAAGGGCCTGGGCGAAATAACACTCTGGTCAATGCCTGTTCCCCGTCCCTATAACCCTGAAGGGCTTAAGGTCGGTGTTGCCATGGTTTCAAATCTTGCAAAAATCGGCATCCAGGCAAGGATTGTCAGCTATGACTGGGGTACTTACCTTAAAAAACAACGTGAACAGCCCGATGACATGGATATGTTCCAGCTTGGATGGACCGGTGACAATGGTGACCCTGATAATTTCCTTGCCGTTCTTTTTGACGGCCTTGCCTCTCCTTCCATCAGGACTCAGTGGCATAACGCTGAATATCACGATTTGATGATCAAGGGTAAAACCACCATTGATCAGGCTGAACGTACTAAAATCTATGAAAGAGCACTCCAGGTGATTTTTGATGAAGTGGGCACGATCCCCATTGCCCATTCAACGGTTATCTGGCCTTCAACAAAAAATGTCATGAATTTCAAACTTCATCCCACGGGAAGTGTGAGATTGAAAAACGTGTCGTTTAAATAAATGTTAAAAAAAGGGAAAGAGTTTACACAGCTCTTTCCCTTTTCAAAGAGTGTATCATAACATTATGTTAGCTTATATTATCAGACGTGTTTTTATTCTTATTCCTACACTTTTAGGCGTATCATTGATCGTCTTTTTTATGCTCCGTTTGACACCGGGGGATCCGGCAGAGCTTATGCTGGGGGAAAGGGCAACTGAAGAATCTCTCCATGAAGTCAGAGAACACCTAGGCTTGAATGAACCTCTTCATGTTCAGTACGGCATGTTTATGAAACGGCTGATGAAAGGAGATCTGGGGGAAACCATATTTACAAGGCAAAAAGTCTGGACAGAAATCAAGCACAGGTTTCCTGCAACCTTGGAATTATCTGTCTGTGCCTTGTTTATTTCCTGTTTTGTGGGAATCATATTGGGGATTGTTTCAGCCACAAAACAATATTCAGTTTTTGACTACCTTAGCATGCTCGGCGCTTTGACAGGTGTCAGCATGCCGATATTCTGGCTTGGCCTGGTGCTCATGCTGATATTTTCAGTCAATCTGGGATGGCTTCCCATATCCGGCCGTTTAAGTGTATTGATCGATCTTGAAGTCGTGACAAATTTCTATGTACTTGATTCCATTATCACAAAAAACTGGGTGGCGCTCAAGGATTCAATCTGGCATCTGATCATGCCGGCTGTTACTTTAAGTACGATTCCCACTGCGATTATTGCAAGGATGACACGATCCAGCATGCTTGAGGTCCTAAAACAGGATTATATTAAAACTGCAATGGCCAAAGGCCTTTCTAAATTCAAAGTGGTGTACAAACACGCTTTGAGGAATGCATTGATTCCCGTTGTCACCACCATAGGCCTTCAGTTCGGAGTACTTTTGTGCGGTGCGATCCTTACCGAGACTATTTTTGCCTGGCCCGGAGTCGGCAAGTGGATGTATGAAGCAGTAATGCAGAGAGATTACATGGTTATACAGGGAGGCACATTGGTTATTGCCACAATCTTTATTGTGATCAACCTGTTTGTTGATCTTCTCTATGCCATAATAAATCCTAAAATCAGTATTAAATAATTAACAAAGTCATGGTTTATGAACAAGAAAGTAATAAATAAAAACCCCTTAGATCGGCATCCCATGCTGGAACAGCTCAGTCAGTTGTGGAGGAATAAAACAGCTATTGCCGGCCTGATTATTATTGTTGTTTTCCTCCTGGTTGCAATATTTGCCCCTTATATCAGCCCCCATGATCCTTTAGAGACTGCACTCTATGATCAGCTTAAACCACCTGTATGGTATGAAGGCGGCACTACCAAAAATTATCTGGGTACGGATGACCTGGGACGAGACATTCTTTCAAGATTGATTTATGGAGCCAGGATCTCTCTTCTGGTATCCGTCATCAGTGTAAGTATTGCATTCTTTTTTGGGACCCTGATTGGTGCAATTTCAGGATACAAAAAAGGATGGATAGATAATATTGTCATGCGTATCATGGATATTATTCTTTCATTTCCCTATATTCTTCTGGCCATCGTGATTGTTGCCTATCTTGGACCCGGCCTTGAAAATGCCATGATTGCCATCGGAATAACCTATATCCCGAGGTTTGCAAGAATTGTCCGGGGAAGTGTGCTTGAAGAATGCGAAAAAGACTATGTGACAGCTGCCAGGGCCATCGGGGCAAATGAGTTTAGAATTATTTTTCTGGCCATTCTTCCCAATTGCATGGGCCCGCTTATTGTTCAGACAACCCTGAATTTTGCCAGTGCTATTCTTGATGCGGCAGCTTTAAGCTTTCTGGGTCTGGGCGCACAGCCACCCACACCTGAATGGGGTGCAATGATCGCCCAAAGCAGATCATTGATTTTAAGGGCCTCATGGGTGATGACTCTGCCTGGACTTGCTATTTTATTTGCGGTTTTAGGATTCAACCTTTTAGGTGATGGATTGAGGGACGCACTTGATCCCAGATTGAGAGATTAAAACCGATTGAGAGATTAAAACTGGTTAAGAGATTAATAATGGATAACGATAATCTACTGGATATAATAGAACTTAGAACGCATTTTTTTGTCAGGGATTGGATTGCCAAGGCTGTTGATAATGTCAGCATCAGCATAGCACCCGGCCAGACTCTGGGTTTGGTGGGAGAATCAGGATGCGGGAAAAGCGTGACAGCCCATTCCATAATGAGACTTATCCCTCAGCCTCCGGGGAAAATTATTGGCGGGAAAATTCTCTTTGACGGACAAGACCTTGTAAAAAACACTGAAAAACAGATGAGAAAAATCCGGGGAAACCGGATCAGCATGGTATTTCAGGAACCCATGACCTCTTTAAATCCTGTTTTTACTGTGGGAGATCAAGTTTCAGAAGTCATTGAACTTCATACAAATATTTCCAAAAAGGAATTAAAAAACCGTGTAATTGAAATGTTCAAACTGGTTGGAATTCCTGATCCGGAAAAACGACCCCATGAATATCCCCATCAGATGAGTGGGGGCATGCGCCAGAGAGTGATGATTGCCATGGCTTTGGCATGCGGCCCCAGACTTATGATTGCCGATGAACCCACCACAGCACTGGATGTGACGATACAGGCCCAGATACTTGATCTGATGAATCGTTTGAAAGCAGAGACGGGCGCTGCTATCTTATTTATTACCCATGATCTTGGCGTCATTGCACAAATGGCCCAGATGGTGGCCGTCATGTATGCAGGAAAAATCGTTGAATACACGGATGTTAAAACGCTTTTTGCCAACCCCAAACATCCCTATACCATAGGATTGATGGAGTCCATACCTGTGCTGGGCAAAAATATGGAAATGGACAGGCTTCAGACCATAAAAGGTTCGGTTCCTTCATTGTTCGATCTTCCCCGGGGATGCTATTTTTCAAATCGCTGCCCGGATGTATTCAAGGACTGCATGACCACAAGTCCCCAGATCTGTAATATAAGTGAAAATCATTATGTACGGTGTTTAAAATATGCTTGATGTGAATAAATCAAAACCATTGGTCAGAGTGGAAAACCTGGTTAAGTATTATCCGATCAGGGGCGGTATTTTAATGAAGGAAGTGGCCGCAGTAAAAGCTGTTGACAACGTCAGTCTGAGCATTCAACAGGGCGAGACTCTGGGGCTTGTGGGAGAATCCGGATGTGGCAAGTCAACCCTTGGAAGAGCAATTTTAAGACTGGAAGAACCCACCTCTGGTCATGTATTTTTCCAGGATCAGGCCATACAGAAGCTGGAACCTGAAGCCATGCGGCGCTTGAGAAAAAAGATGCAGATCATTTTCCAGGATCCTTTTTCCTCTCTTAACCCGAGAAAATCTATTTCACAGATCATTGGTGAACCCCTCCTGGTCCATGGGATGCGTAGCAGAATCCAGAGGGACAGACAAGTTGTGGAAATACTGAAAACGGTAGGACTTGGAAAAGAACATATGAGAAGGTATCCCCATCAGTTTTCCGGCGGGCAGAGACAGAGAATCGGTATTGCCAGGGCTATTGCCCTGAAACCTGAATTCATTGTCTGTGACGAAGCTGTCTCAGCCCTTGATGTCTCCATCCAGGCCCAGGTGATCAACCTGTTAAAAGATCTTCAGGAAAAGTTTAACCTGACATACCTGTTTATTTCCCATGACCTGCATGTCGTAGAATATATTTCCGACAGGGTTGCTGTCATGTACCTTGGAAAAATAATTGAATTTGCTGAATCAATAGAGTTGTACAAGAATCCTTTACACCCTTATACCATTGCCCTTTTATCGTCATCACCCATGCCGGATCCCAACTTTCAAAACAAAACAAAGCCGTTGACCGGTGATGTGCCAAGTCCAATCAACCCGCCATCGGGCTGCAGATTTCATACAAGATGCCCCAAACGTCAGGACATCTGTTCACAAAAAGAACCGGAATTTCTTGAACATGAAAAGGGGCACTTTGCAGCCTGCTTTTTTATTTAAAAGCCTGACCCCACCTACGCAGCAGGTGGGTGAGTTTTCGTTCAAACACTAATTAATGTTATGGGCAGTACGATGCATAATCTCGTCCTGCAGAGCCGTTGTAAGATCCACAAAATAATCTGAGTATCCCGCCACCCTTACAATCAGGTCCCTATAATTTTCCGGATGTTTCTGGGCATCCTTTAAAGTCTCTTCAGACACCACATTAAACTGCACATGATGGCCATCCATTTTAAAATAGGACCGGATTAAATGCACAAGGGCCTGAACATCTTTTTCTTCCTTAAAAAGATCGGGCAGAAATTTTTGATTCAAGAGTGTCCCACCCGTCTTTAAATGATCAATCTTGGCTGCGGATTTCAACACAGCCGTCGGACCGTTCCTGTCTGCCCCCTGGACCGGAGATATGCCTTCGGAGACCGGTACTCCCTTTTTTCTTCCATCTGGCAGAGCTCCTGTGATTTCACCAAAATAAACATGACAGGTAGTGGGTAAAAGATTAATCCTGTAAACCCCTCCTTTTGCATTGGGCCTGCCCGTCACTAAACCATGGAATGCATTAAATATCATTTTTAATATATCATCGGCATCATCATTATCGTTCCCATATTTGGGGGCTTGATCCAACTGGTGACGCAGGATGTCATTTCCCTTAAAATCTTCTTTCAAAGCAGCCAGCAGGCTTTCCATTAAAACAAGGTTCTTATCATACACATTATATTTCAGTGATGAAAAACAATCTGTAATAGTACCCATGCCAACGCCCTGGATATAGGAGGTATTGTACCTTGCCCCACCCTGGTTGTAATCTTTTGCATTTTTTATGCAATCCTGTGTCACAAGGGAAAGCAATGGAACAGGCATATATTTTGCGTTAATCTGGTCAATGATATTGTTACCCTTGATCTTGATATTTACAAAATGTTCCAATTGATTTTTATAGGCATCAAAAAGATCGTCAAAGGTTTCAAAACTTTTCGGATCTCCTGTTTTAAGACCGATCTGCTTTTTTGTAAGAGGATCCCAGCCATTGCAAAGGGTGATTTCCAGTATTTTTGGAAGGTTAAAATAGCCAGTCAAAATATAGCATTCCTTGCCAAAAGCCCCTGCTTCCACACAGCCTGAAGCTCCTGCCATTCTTGCATCTTCCACTGATTTGCCCTGAAGGATCATCTCCTGAACTATGGCATCCGTATTAAACACGGAAGGCTGGCCAAATCCTGTGGCGATAATCTTTAGTGCCCGCCTGATAAACCGGTCCGGATTTTTCCTTGAAACCTGTATCATGGAACTTGGCTGCAAAAGCCTCATTTCCTCAATCACATCAAGAACAAGATAAGTCAACTCATTGACACCGTCCTGGTTATCCTTTGTGACACCCCCAAGATTGATAAGACAAAAATCAACATAGGTGTTGCTTTCCTTGGCAGTGACACCCACCTTTGGAGGGGCAGGATGGTTATGGAACTTTATCCAGAAACAGCACAAAAACTCCTTTGCCTGTTCCCGGGTGATTATTCCATTCTCAATATCTTTTTTATAAAAAGGATACAGGTTCTGATCAAGCCTGCCCGGGTTATAAGCATCCCAGGGATTTAATTCCGTTATGATCCCGACATGCAGAAACCAGTAATACTGCAATGCCTCATGAAAAGTTTCAGGTTTTTGGGCGGGTACTTTTTTACAGACACGGGCCATATTCTCAAGCTCTGCTTTCCTTTTGAGATCTGTTTCATCTTTTGCCTGGCTTTCCAACGCTTCTGCATGGCGAATGGCAAAAATGATCAGGGCATCGGCTGCTATATCAAGGGAGGTTAAAACCTCCTGTTTTTCAAGGCCATCTTTATCCTTAAAAAAATCAATCCCCTTAAAACATTGCCTGATATCATCTTTAAGATCATTAAATCCTTTCTGATAAATCAAATCCCCACCGGCTGTATGCCCAGGGGAACGCTGTTCCTGGAACTCGGTAAAAATTCCGGCATTAAAAGAATCAATCCAGAGATCCTCCATGCTCTTGAATATCTTTTCCCTTATAGTTTTACCTTTCCAGAAAGGGATAATCTTTTCCCCATATATTCTCTTTGTTTCCGGGCAAACTTTGTAGGGCACTTTGGGTCTTGAGTCTAAAATCTCAAGATCTTCCATAGAGTGAAGACAGATTTCAGGATAAGTGGGAACCGCTTTTGGTTCAGGTCCGCGTTCTCCAACAATCAATTCATTGTCATCAATAAATATTTTTTTATTTTCAAGCACATGCTTCAAACATAAAGCCCTTTGAACCGGAATTGATTTATCCATGCTGCTAGTCTTTTTATAAAATGCGGTAACAAGCTCGGCTCTTTCATGGGAGATGGTTACCTCTTTTTCCCGGGTTTTTTTTCGCAAATTTTCTATTCTTGAATTCATTTTTTTTCCGCCGTTTTTATCCGCCAATGGTTACATTGAATCCTTTTGATTCAAATTGCTCTTTTACTTTTGCAACCCTCTCTTGGGGAGGCGGCCGTATACCTTTCATATAATTTATTATATTCAATCTGTCATATTTTCCTTCACCCGCCTTGTGAAATGGCAGGATATGGATATTCCTGTAAATTGTATTGTCTCTTAAGAATGCAATAATCTGGCCAATATTTTCATCTGTATCAGTTACTCTGGGGATGAAGGGAAACCGCAACCTGACGTCACCCTTTTGTTTTGACAATTGTTTTAAATTATCCAGTACAGGTGCAACGCCTTGACCCGTATATTTTTTATGCATAGTCTCATCTATCAATTTGATATCATAAAGAATTAAATCTGCTTTTTCTGCGGCCTTCAAAAGATCTTTAATATCACCATATCCTGAAGTATCCACGCAGGTATTAATTTCTTTTTCCCTACAAAGGTCTAAAAGCATGAATAATAATTGAGGCTGGCACAAAGGTTCTCCGCCGGAAAAAGTAACGCCACCGCCTGACTCATCATAGAAAATAAGGTCTTTTTCTATCTCTTCCATCAAAACAGCAGCAAACTTGCCCATATCTTCCATACTGATTTCCAAAGGTTTTGTCTGGCTTTCAGGATTATGGCACCAATAACAGGATAAGGGGCAGCCGCGGAAAAAAAGCGTGGTTCTGATTCCAGGGCCGTCATGGGTGGAATACCGTTGGATTTTAAAAACATATGAATTTTCAAGCATTCAGAATTTTCCCCATTAAACCATTCAATCCAGACGTATGGTCTTCTTTGTAAATTGAACCTTTACCAGATCTTTTGTGGCATATTTGCAACCCAATGATGATCTATCATCAAACTGCCTGACAGTCTAATGGTTCAATATTCATTCGTCAAGACCATACCGGGTTCATGTACCGGCCCCGGTTTGATCGGCCAAATTTTATATATCAGGCCCCCAATAACAAAGGCTGGATAGTTTATAGATAAAAATATTGTTCGCTTTGGAATCCCTTATCGCTATTCTGTTTCAATCCAATTTTCCAACCGCAAGCCCTCGACTCTCACAAACTCACGCATGTTGTTGGTGACCAGGATCAAAGATTCACTTCGAGCATGCCCGGCAATGTGCAAATCATTGACCCCTATAGGAGTGCCTTTTTTTTCTAAATCCGCTCTGATATTTCCATAATGGGCAGCGGCATTATCGTCATAGGGCAAGACCTCCAAACGGGATACAAAGTCCTCAACTTTGCGTAGGTTGTGGGACACCATAGAGCTTTTTTCAACACCATGTAATAATTCTGCCAACGTGATTGAACTAATACACATCTGTCTTGCATGGGCGTTAAAAATGTCTAATACTTCAATTGGTCGACGCTTAATCACATAAATAACAATATTGGTGTCCAACATATACTTTAACATTAAAAAGATTCCCTTTCAGATTGTTCTTGTGAAGCACGTTCCGTCATAAAATCATCGGACACACCATCCTCAGAAAGAAAAAAACTATCCCATGTATTTTCTACTGGTGAAAGTACACGGTCTTTACCGATAATACGTACAACAACTTTTTTCACATTTTCGGGAAACCTGCTGTCAACAGGCAATCTGACCGCTTGGGTTCTATTATTTACAAAGACGGTTCCTACATCCATAATTCGATCTCCTATATTCAATTTGCTATATATATGAAGTATATAGCATAAGTATGTATTTAGCAAGGGTATATAGCATTATGCTTTTAAAAATATGATTCTTTCCAACCACAAGTTATTGAATCAAATGTTTATTGAAAAATCAACTTTTTCCCTCATTCAGTACTTTCCTGACAATTTTTGCTAAATCGGTTCGGGAGCATGGTTTTTGAATGAAGTCTATCCCCTCGTCCAGAAAACCATGATGTGCTATGGTATCGGCTGTATATCCAGACATGAAAACACGCTTGAGGTCCGGGTAAAGAGATTGCAGACTGTTTGCCATTTCAAGTCCATTCATTTCAGGCATGATCACGTCTGTAACGAGCAGATGAATTTCGCTGTTATGCTCTTTGGCCAGCTTTAAGGCACTTTTGGGTGAGTTGGCAGCCAGTACTTTGTAACCAAGCCCATTGAGGATCTTTTGAATAAGCTTCAGGATAGAGATATCGTCCTCCACCAGCAGGATCGTCTCACCATGGCCTTGCGGGATTTGTTCAGTTCTTTCCCTCTGGATCTCTACTGCTTTACCCTCATTCCTGGGAAGGTAGATTTTGATGGTCGTTCCTTTACCCGGTTCACTATAGACGTTGATGAATCCATTGTTTTGTTTAACGATACCGTAGACTGTGGACAACCCAAGGCCGGTGCCCTTATCTATATCCTTTGTGGTGAAAAATGGTTCAAAAATATTGTCTATTGTTTCTTTATCCATACCGCAGCCATCGTCACTTATTGCCATCAGAACAAACTCGCCTGGAACAAAACCTCTGTGGCCGGCACAATAGGCTTCATCCAACACTATTACCCATGTTTCGATGGTGATTTTGCCAACTCCGGCAATGGCATCTTTAGCATTGACGCACAGATTAGCCAGAATTTGATCAATTTGCGCGGGGTCCATCTTGACCGGCCAAAGGTTTTTTCCCGGAAACCAGGCAAGATCAATATTCTCACCGATAAGGCGCCGAATCATTTTAAGCATGCTTTCTATGCTAGTGTTCAGATCAAGCACTTTAGGGGCTATGGTCTGTTTACGGGCAAAAGCCAGCAGTTGCCGGGTTATGTCTTTTGCATGTCTCGAAGCCTTGAGAATCTCATTGAGATCATCATGCAACGGCCCTTTGGGCTCTGCATCAGTCATGGCCAGTTCAGTGTAACCCATGATTGCAGTGAGTGCATTGTTGTAATCATGGGCAACCCCGCCGGCAAGCCGCCCCACTGATTCCATCTTCTGGGCTTGTTGGAACTGGGCTTCCATTTTCTTTTGATCACTGATATCTCTCAGATTGATGACACTGCCGATAGGATTGCCATCTTTATCCTTGTAAATGGCTCCGCTTATGTTAACAGGAATAATTTTTCCTTTTTTATGATATCGCCAAGTTTCAATACCAGTAAACCATTCCCCAGCCAGCACTTTTTTGATCATCTTTTTTGTTTCGTGCCATGCATCTTCAGGCACAAAAACTTCCATTTTTTTATTTAAACACTCCTCTAGTGACCAACCGAAAAGACGTGTAAAAGCAGGGTTGAAATAAATGACTTTGCCTTCTATGTCGTAGACGACCACTGGGTCGGGATTTGCTTCAAGAACTGTACGATATTTTTCTTCGCTCATCTTCAAAGACTCCTCCGCCTGCATGCGGTCAATGGCGATGGCCATCTGATCAGAGATCCCCGAAAGAACTTGCAGATCTTGTTCATTGTAAAGATTGGAATCCAAGTAGCTCTGGACAGCTACTACTCCGATAATCTCATCTTTGACGATTAAAGGAGCTCCCATCCAAATCAGTGGTACAGGGCCCCAAACCCCTTTTTGTGCAGATAGTTTTTCAAGATCATTTTTTTTTAATAAAATAGGTCTGCGTTCAGAAACGACTAAACCGGTTAAAGAATTCTTTGTGTTAAAATTTGTGATTGGAAAAAAATCATTATCATTTGTATCCACTTGATATGGGAAATAAAGGGTACGTTTTTTGATATCCACCATGGCAATAAAAAAATTGGTGACATCAATAATATTGCCTAATGTCTTGTGGATAATTTCAAAAAGGTCTTCCAAATTTCGGGTGAAATTCACGGCATTTGAAATAGCAAACAAAACTTTTTTAATCTCTTCAGCCTGTTTGCGCTCGGTAATCTCTTGTTTGAGCTCAGCTGTACGCTCCTCAATTCTTAATTCTAATTCATCATGAAGTTTTTTTAGATTTTTCTCTGAACTTACAACTTCACTGATATCTTCATGAATTATCACAGCTCCTGTTACTTCATTGTTCTTAAATAAAGGTACACCTCTAATATTAAAAAAACGATCTCTTTCTCCAGTAGTCATCGGGAAATGGATGCGTTTTAAATTCATTGGTTTCCCATTAAGCACGTCTCTATGTTCATCTTGAAGCCCAGCTTCAACAACACTAGGAAAGTTTAAAATGTCGTGGTTTAGATAGTCTTTTTTAACAGTTTTTCCTTGTCCGATATGAGTGATATGATAAGGATTGATGTCTATTATTACACCATTTTTATCAAGAATTACAATTGATGTTGGAACTGATTCAAAGATACTCGAGTATCTTGTATCTAACTCTTCTAATATTGAATTATCATGTATTTGACGTTCAGTAAGCTCCTTTTTTAAATCTTCAATTCTCTGTTTAAGTTCATTAACAGTCGGTTTTTCAGCCATATGTTAGATCTCCAAGCTTTTCATAATTCTATTTGAATCAGATCAATTCAGTGCGATTCATCGTCCTATATATTTGCTATAAAACAAATTAATAGATATCTGAGACTATATTTGTTGATAAGATCATATGTTTTAAATAGCGTCAATAGGTATAACTACCTATAGGAGCAGCATTTATTTTGTAAAAATTTCCCATCAAGTATATGGGAAACTACCACAAGTAAGCGGGCGAAGCTTCCATTCAATTTAATTGGACCAACTTGATTTCGGTTCAAACCCTGTAAATAAAATCTCCAAATAAATTTGCTATATTAAAAACACTGTGGGGAAGTACCTAAAATGAAGCTTATCAAAAAACAAAGTTTAATGGTCCGCTGCAACTCATATAATTATTTTTGGTGGAATGATTATACTGCAGTTCTGTATCAACAATTAATACTATTTCTAATAGCTTCTTGTAGGTAAGCTACAATCATTGGATGAGGTTTTTCAATTGTAGAGTTTAGCTGTGGTAAAAAAAGGCTCGCTATGAAAAAACACTGCCCCCGCAGCTCAATAATCCTTGCCTCTCCTTTGATATTAGATCCTACAATTTTGAGATTGTTATCACTAATTTGTTTTTGAAATTCTGGATTTAATCCATAATTACAGCTATAGTTTTCTGTAATTTCATCTGTTCCATAAATTTTATGAATCAGTGTGTCTGTCTGGAGTTTAATCTTTTCTTGTTTTCCAACAAAAGAACAGCTTAAACGGCGGATTAATGGAATAGGTGTAAATGGGTTACTTTCTTGATGATCAGCTTCTACTAACCCAAGTTCGCCATTTCGTGCATATTCTACCAGAGTATATTGAAAGCCCCCTCAGGTTCCAATAAAGGGATAGGCCTTTTCACGCGCAAAATTAACTGCTTTTAGTGCCCCTTTCATCCTTTTATATGGGCTTCCTGGAGAGCACCACAATGCGTTGACCTCTTCCAATTTATTTATCTGTTTTTCCAGATCGATAGTTGATATCCAAGATATCTCTGTAGAAATAGATAGAGCTCGTTCAGCATGCCTTATTGCTTCGTTTGTTGCAACGTGGGAAGGATAGCTTGGGTTAAAGTCGCCGATTATACCAACGCGTATTTTGAATTTATTTTTCATTATATAATTTTGAATGTTATCTGACCAATTAAATTAAAAAATATGGATCAATTGGAGTTGTTATGACCACCTTTAGGTGGTGCATGGTTTTATGACCGCTTTGAGCGGTTCACAATCAAGCCACCGGGTTTACCGGAGGTCACTGACTATGGATTATTATCGGTAATCGTATCCAGTCTAAAGTATTCATTATTGGGATCGCTTGAAATGGGTCCTATATATTCTAAAATAACATTATAACTTGCACTGTAACCTCCAACAAGTACCTGAGGAATATTTAGTAATCCTGATGAAGAGAACCATGCAGCACTACTTCCGCCGATCAGGGCAGCAACTGTCTGGGCAAATAATCTATGCCCTGCAGTTGTTGGATGGACGTTATCCCAGAAAAAATAACTGTTCCCGTCATTATTTACAGTATCATCGTCGTTTACATATTTATTGGTCGCATTTGTAAACCCATAGGAGAAAGGATCAGCAAGAACGTTTGCAAATAAAGTGTAGGTATCAACATAATATACCGTAATTGCTGTGTTCGCTTGTTTAAATGCATCCACAACAATTTCTAACGCTGCATTAAAGTTTTGGGTCAAACTTTGAGCTCCTACTGAAAGGATGGGGGAACTGTTATTTAAAGGTGTTGCTCCCAGATTAGCCATATTGGGGATAATAATATATTTGGCACCTGCAGCAGCCAGGGTGTTAAGGGAATCACCAATATTATTTACTGCACTGGTAACATCCAGTCCGCCGTTGAGGAAATCATTCGGTCCTGCCCATAACGCATACAGTGTATCATCAGAAACGAGTGCGGGATAAGAAGCTACCAAATCTGTAAAATCAGAGACCTGTTTTTTAAGCCCGACGGGAACAGAGTCATTGTCTCCTGTTTGAGCCCCACCCTGAGCCAGATCGACAAGACCGGCACTAAGATATTGAGTCAGATACTCGGCCCACACAGGACCATTGGAATACCGTCCATTATATGAGTTGGTACTTGCTGGAGAAGCCCCTGAAGACAAGATGTATAAATTGCCATTGTCGGATAGACTATCTCCAAATACGACAATCTTGCTGAACGTAACCGCAAAGGAGCTTCCGGTTAACATTGCTAAGCTCAAAACGGTAATGGCAATCGACTTCCAAATTCTTTTCATTTCTTTTCCTCTCTTTTTTAAAAAAAATAAACACAGAGATTAATAGATAAACAGAAATAATCTGCCCGACTTGAAATCGGGAACCGTAAAACCAATGGCAGTCGCCATTAAAATTCCTACACCGAAAATCACAATAATATAAATAATGGTTCAAAGTAAATTGATTTTCAAAATATAATTCAATTGGGAAAAAGCAAACTTAAATAAACCAAGATCCCATTCAACTTGATTTGAGTAGAATGAAAAAACAGGCTTTTGTTAAACAAGAAAATTAAGCAGTTCCATTCTTATGGGGTGTGGACTATTTGTATCACTTTTCCCTTCTCTGTCGCAGATCATATGAGCTATTGGTTTGATAAAATGTACGGCTATTTAATTTGATCCAATAGCATTACAGCCCTTACCGGGCAAGACTTTGATCGATTTGATTAAGCCTTTGTTCCACTGTTTGCAAAAATATATTCTGGGGAATTTCAACCGAAAGCGACAAACTATAAATGGCAGTTCAGCCAGCTTGGGAAGGCAAAAAAAATAAAAATTAACCCGGATATTTCACGAGTCAAATTTGCTTAGCTGCAAGTTGCATGGCATGCAGCCGTAGTGACCTACTGCTAATGGCCTGCAGCGCAGCAGATGAAGTAAATTTTTATGAGCCATTATTATATGAAGACTTTTTCCGGCACAACCGAAACAATGTAATTTCACTCTGGGTATTGAATCTAACTGGAATCCCCACAACGCCGACTCCCTGACCCGTGTAGCCTGTCATTTTGGCATACTTCCAGACGCCCCGGTAATATTTTCTTCCATGACGAAGATGCCGGACCACGGGGATTCCGCCAGGAAGACAGATCTGGCCACCGTGGGTGTGACCTGTGAGATAAAGACGATAGCCATTATCAGCGGCTAAATCAAACATGGAGGGGTCATGAACCAGAACAATTTTAAATCCTTCCATGGATTCTTCTAAAGCCCTCAAAGATTGATTGGTATAGTAATAATATGGATCATCCAGTCCTGTTACCGAGATCCGGCTGTTGCCGCGTTCAATATCAATGGTTTCGTTGACCAGCAGTGTAATCCCCGCCATCTCAAAGGGTTCGGCCATAGCGCAGGTATCGTGATTACCCAAGACAGCCATGATGCCATCCCGGTGCCGGATACCTGCAACGATGTGATTTAGAGGGCCAAGGATATGTTTAAAACCACGGCCTGTACCTTTCCTATAATCTCCGGTCAGAATGCATAAATCCACTTCCAGTCCTTTAATTTTTTCACAAATTTTTTTGTCCATTTCCGGAAGAGAATCAAGATGAAGATCTGTCATATGCAGGATGGTGTACCCTTCAAAATCCTCGGGCAAATCATCAAAACATAGATCAACTCTGTTTAAAACTATATTTTTAGCATTTTCAAAACCTTGCTTAAAAAAAGGAGTTAGTTTTAAAAGCACTTCAAATACCCGAATAAAAAACCCAAACAAAGACCACCTGATTCGGGTTTTAACACCATATTTACTATATTTATAGTCGTCACTTTCCATCAAAGACCTGGTCTTTGCCCAGATCAGACGGTTTTGGTTTTTTATTTTTATCCTTGATTTGTCCATGTCTTATCTTTTTTTTAAATTTATCATTCTCAATGGTGTTGTAAAAATATTTGGCGATGATATTTTTTTTTGTTACCGGAAAACCGATTTATAATACTTGGCTGCCTTATCAAGTTCATTTTCCGAAAAAACCTTGATGCCATTTTGTTTCAACATCGCAGCCGTAACGCCAGAGCCGGGTATAAGATTAGAAACAAATTGGCCGTCATAAATATGGTGTACACCGCAGGAAGGACTCTTTTCCTTTAGTATGGCCATCTCAATGCCAAAACGTGCAGCAAGACTGAGCGCATATTCAGCGCCTCTGATAAAAAAAGAGGTTAGATCACGACCCTGGATATCAAGGACTTTAGCCTTTCCTTTTAACACGTCCCGGCCATTCCCATCCACAATCTGGGCCTCGGCCCGGGGGATGTTCAGTCCGCCTGAAACTTCGGGGCAGACCTTTACAAGCAACCCTTTCCCGGTCCATTGGGCCAGCAGGACATCCTTTAAAGGTGCTGGTTTGCCATCATATCGGACCCGGTCTCCTGCAAGGCATGCACTTATCAATATTTTTTTCATGTTGGAACCATATAAAATTATTCTAAATTAGTAAAATAATCATTGACACGCAAAAAATTTCGTGTAATGAATTATAATTCATTTTTTATAAACCGATATAAAGACCGGATGGTTTTAGGCATATGAGATATAGTATTTTTGATAACTTTCTATTTTTATTATTCAAAATAGTTTTAAACCTCAACGTTACAATTTGTTTTCAAAGAAATATTATTTGTAATATGCCAATGAGCATCAATTCATTATCAGACATTTAAAAAATTTTAATACTTATTTTTTGTAACATCAATAGCAGGAGGATATTTTAAAAATGACACAAGTTATTTCCGATAGAAGGGATATTGAATTTGTAATCCATGAACAGCTTGAGGCAGAAACCCTTTCCAAACTTCACGATAATTTTGCTGATTTTAATAAAAAGACCATTGACCTTGTTATTTCAGAAGCAAAAAACTTTGCTGTAAAAGAATTGTTACCGGCAAACAAAGAAGGGGACGAGCAAGGCTGTACTCTTGAAGATGGCAAAGTTACCACCCCGGATTCTTTTAAACGGCTCTACAAAATATTTAATGAAGGAGAGTGGCTTGCCGTAACCGAAGATCCTGAATGGGGTGGCCAGGGGATGCCGAGAACCATTGCATCTGTCGGAGCGGAATATTTCAATGGGGCAAACTTTCCCTTTATGATGTACCCCGGTCTTACAGCGGGTGCCGGCCACCTGGTGGATAAATTCGGCACACAGGAACAAAAAGAGACCTATCTTAAAAATATGTACACAGGCAAATGGACAGGTACCATGCTTTTAACCGAACCGGATGCAGGATCTGACGTAGGCGCCCTGACCACCAAAGCTGTTAGAAATGATGATGGTACATTTTCCATTACCGGAGAAAAAATATTTATTTCCGGCGGTGACCATGATCTGACTAAAAATATTATCCACCCGGTTCTTGCAAGGATAGAAGGGGCTCCGGAAGGCACAAAGGGAATTTCCCTTTTTCTGGTTCCCAAATATCGTGTTAACTCTGACGGAACCCTGGGTGAATTCAATGATGTTATCTGTACTGGTTTAGAACATAAACTCGGCATCCATGGAAACAGTACCTGTTCGCTCTCTCTGGGTTCAAAGGGTCATTGTATCGGAACTCTTCTGGGAGAAGAAAACAAAGGCATGAAAGCTATGTTCCTGATGATGAACGAAGCACGTAGGCTGGTGGGATTCCAGGGATTTGCCTGTGCAACCGCAGCTTATATGTATGCCCTTGATTATGCAAAAAACAGAATACAGGGCAAAAATATCCTTGAATTCATGAACCCGGAAGCAAAATCCGTCTCAATCATGCAGCACCCGGATGTAAGAAGGCAATTGATGATGATGAAGGTCAATGTCGAAGGCATGAGATCACTTCTCTATTTTGTTCAGTATTGTGCCGATATGGCAAGTTACGCACCTACCCAGGAAGAAAAAGACAGATATCAAGGTTTTGTTGAAGTATTGACTCCCATTGCCAAAGGATATGTTACAGACCGGTCTTTTGAAATATGCAGCCTGGGCATGCAGGTTTATGGTGGTTATGGATTCATTGAAGAGTATCCCATGGCACAGCTTTTAAGGGATTGCAGGATAACATTGATTTATGAAGGCACAAACGGTATCCAGGCCATGGATCTTCTTGGAAGAAAACTGGGTCTGGATAAAGGTAAGCCCATCATGGATCTGTTTGGTGAAATGCAGAAAACCATTGCTGTTGCCAAAGACCTGCCCGAGCTTGAAAAACAGGCTGTCAAAGTTGAAGAAGCCATGAACAAACTGGCCGAAGTGGCTATCCACATGGGTCAGACCGCAATGTCTGAAAAAGTATTAAACGCTTTTGCCAATGCCCATCCTTTCCAGGATGCGACAGGGGATGTCACCATGGCATGGATGCTGCTCTGGAGAGCCACTATTGCCGCACAAAAACTTGAAAAGGCAAAAAAGAAAGACAAGGCCTTTTATGGAGGGATCATTAAATCTTTGGAGTTTTATGTGGATACGCAGCTTCCAATCACAATGGGAAGATTTAAAGCATTAATGAACACCTGCAGTGTTGCTGTGGATATTGAAGACTCAATGTTTCCAAGTTAAAAAAATTTAAATTTTATTGCTACATAAAAGGGGTGTTTTGAATTTCAAAACACCCCTTTTATTATTTTATTTTCACTTTAAGCTACAAACAATCAAAATTTTATTATACACTCTGCCAATAGTTTATTGAAACCGGTCAGACAATCCCATGATATTTCTGAAGATCCGGTCACATAAAAAATAACAGATTTGATTATATTTTCCATGAAAAACCTCAAAGAGCAAAACCCGCTGGAAGCAAAAATAGAACGGCTTGAAAAAGAGCTTAAAAAAGCAAAGGACAAAAAACACCAATACAGGCACCTGTTTGAAAAGTCTCCCATTATGATTTATGCCATTGACAGGCAGGGAAATTTTTTAAATATAAATCAAGCCGGGGTGGAATTGATGGGCTATGACTCTGCAAATGAGATTATCGGCAACAAATTCCAGGATTTTTTTTTCAAGGATACAGATGAATTTCAAACCTATGAAAAAAAAATCCATACCCATGATGTCATTACTGAATTTACAACACAGATGAAAAAAAAAGACGGGAGTGTATTGGTCGTAAACCTTACCGGAGCGTTGAGAACAACGGTTACAAATAAGCTGAAAGGATATGAGGGATTTGTAACAGACAGGACCGGGGAATTTGCGACCAAGAAGAAAATCAAGGAATCCGAAGAAAAATATAAAGCAATACTGGATAACTCATTGGCCGGTATTTATATGTTTCAAAACGGAGGTTATTTCAGTTATGTAAATAAGCGGCTTGTAAAAATTATGGGATACGATAGCGCTGATGAGATTATCGGGCGGCGGTTCTGGGAAATCGTGGCTCCGGAAGACCGGGAACTTGTTAAAGAAAGAGGCCTTCAAAGAGAGAGAAAAAAAACTTATCCAAAGCAGTATTCGTTCAGGATGGTAAGAAAGGATGGATCTATAATCTGGGTGGAAATGAGATGCTCTCATGCACCCTATATGGGCATCCCGGCTGCAGTTGGTAATTTTATCGACATCTCAAAAGAAAAAAAGGCCCAGGAAGAAATCCAGATGCTTTCAAGGAAATTAATTGAAGGCATCGAGGAAGAAAGAAGGGCCATTGCATCTGACCTCCATGATGAATTCGGCCAGGCATTGACATTATTGCAGTTCAACATGGAATCCATGCAGAAAGCCATACCTGCTGATCTGGATGATTCTAAACATGTGTGTAACAAGATGATGGAACAGATCCAGAAAATGGCTGAAAAAATAAGGAATACAACATCACGGCTAAGACCGGATTTGCTTGATCATCTAGGGCTGGTACCCGCTTTGGAATGGTATATCGAAAATTTTAAGGATCAGGTTAAAAATATTAAAATTGATTTCCAGGCTATTGGATTTAAACGCAGACTGCCACCGGAAGTGGAAATAGTTATTTACAGAGCCTTCCAGGAAGGTCTGAATAATATAACAAAACATTCCAATGCAGATAGAGTTGATATCAGACTTACAGGAAGTCATCCAAAAGTATTTTTTATTATGCAGGATAACGGTATTGGATTTAAACAGAAAAATAATGGTATGCCCGGGGAAGGTTTATCAAAGGGAATTGGATTGCTTTCCATGAAAGAAAGGGTTGCTTCTTTGAAAGGAACTATTAAAATAAAATCAATTTTTAATAAAGGAACTACCATAAGGATTGAACTTCCTATGAAATAAAAGGTGTAATTATTCAGCTATTACTCTTGAAACCGCCCTGTCTGATGGATATTTGTTTCGATGCTAAACGCTTAACCTCCTGCAAAGATCTATCAGACAGGGCTTTGGGGATAATTTATTTTTAACAGGCTGAACAATTACCAAAAGGTTTATAAATGAAAAATATTAAAGTCCTGATTGCAGATGATCACGCCATTGTCCGGGATGGTATCCAGCAATTATTAAAAAAGGAATCTGATTTAGAAGTCATCGGCAAGGCAATTGACGGGAAACAGGCCCTTGACAAGGCTAAGGACCTGAACCCCGATGTTGTTCTTCTGGATATTGCCATGCCGAATTTAAATGGACTTGAAGTTATAGATCTTCTCAGGGAGGCAGTACCTGAAAGCCAGATTGTCATATTATCCATGCATGCAAATGAAAGCTATGTACACCAGGTTTTAAAATCGGGTGCATTGGGATATGTCCTGAAAGCATCTCCCAGCACAGATATTGTTGATGCCATCCGGGCCGCACACAACAAAGAATATTTCTTAAGCTCAAAAATAAAAGCAAATGTGATCCATTCATACCTGAAAACAAAAAAAGAGCGTGCCGCAAAAAGCGGCTATGATCTTCTTTCAGAAAGAGAGCAGCAGGTTTTCAGATTGGTTGTTCAGGGAAGTTCAACAAAGGAAATTGCCGATATCCTGTGTGTCAGTCCCAAAACAATTGAAAAGCACAGAAGCAGTATAGCTGCCAAGCTCAAGATTCATGGCAGGCTGGAGATGCTTAAATATGCCATTAAGATTGGTATCGTTAATCCTGAACTCTGGGAAAATTAAGGTAGGGGGCACCCCCGTAAAAAAGGGGGGCACTCCCCATTGATGATTGCAAGGGAATTGCTTAAAAACATAGTGTAAAATAAAACTGATGGATAATATGAAAAAAATGATTTGACACCGGCAAATAAATAGAAAGGATACTAGCAAATGGATTTTACTGGAAAAAAAGCGCTTGTCACAGGATCGGGTGGCGGCATAGGCAAATCTATCGCGCTCCTGCTGGCTGACATGGGGGCTGATATCGTCGTCAATGATGTTTCAATCGATAATGCACAGCAAACAGCAAAAGAAGTTATATCCAAAGGCCGAAAAGCCATTGTATCAAATGCCAACGTGGTCAATGACACCCAGGTCAGAGAGATGTTTGAATCCATTGCATCTGAATTCGGCAGGATCGATATCCTGGTAAACAATGCCGGGATCACAAAGGACTCTCTTTTGATGGATATGGAAGAAGAACAGTGGGACCAGGTGATGGACGTTAACCTCAAAGGGGTGTTTCTCTGTTGCAGGTATGCGGCAAAGATGATGTCTGAACAGCAGTATGGAAAAATCATTAACATCTCTTCAGCATCGGGCCAGATCGGGAATATCGGCCAGGTGAACTATGCCGCCAGCAAAGGCGGGGTTATCTCAATCACCAAAACCCTGGCCAAGGAGCTGGCAAGATATCAGATTAATGTAAATGCCGTGGCGCCGGGATTTATCAAGACACCCATGACACAGACCGTTCCTGAAAAGGTAGAAAAATATCTGATCGGACAGATACCGTTAAGACGCGCCGGTGAACCTGAAGAAATCGCCAATGCAATTGCATTCCTTGCATCAGATATGTCTGAATATATCACAGGACAGGTCCTGTCTGTCAATGGGGGTATGTATGTCTAAAAAGAAAAATAAACCCGGTAAAATCATGTCGGCTGTTGAAGCGCTTGGTCTCATAAAAAATGGAGATACAATGACTACCAGTGGATTTCACGGTTCGGTTGTCGCTGAAGACCTGATCATCACTCTGGGCCAAGAGTATGTCAAACATCAAACACCCAAAGACCTGACCATTGTTTATTGTGCCGGCCAGGGCGATTTTAAAACAACGGGTCTCAGCAATCTGGGACACCCGGGGCTGGTCACAAAAATAATTGCCGGTCATTTTGGAGGGTCTCCAAAGCTTTCCCGGTTCGCCCTGGACAATAAAATTCAGGCCTATAATTTCCCCCAGGGAGTTCTTTCCCAGATGTTCAGGGATATTGCAGCCCATAAACCGCGCACCATCTCCGCCGTGGGTCTGGGAACCTTTGTAGACCCGAGACTCCAGGGCGGCAAAGTGAATTCATTGACCACGGAGGATATGATCGATCTGATAGAGTTTGATGGTAAAGAGTACTTGTCCTACAGGACATTTCCCATTGATATTGCCATATTACGTGGAACCACGGCAGATGAACTCGGGAATATTTCCATGGAAAGAGAAGCTTTGACACTGGAATCACAGGCCCAGGCCATGGCTGTAAAAAATTCAGGTGGAAAGGTCATTGTCCAGGTTGAGCGTATTGCTAAACAGGGGACCTTAAGCCCGAGAGATATTGAGATTCCAGGGATCATGGTGGATGCGGTTGTTATAAGCAAACCTGAAAACCACTGGCAGACCTATGAAGAGCCGTATAACCCGGCCTACAGCGGAGAGACCAAAGCACCGATGGCACTGGTTCCGGCACTTGACCTGAATATTCGAAAAATAATTACCCGTCGTGCTGCCATGGAACTAAAGCCCGATGATGTTATCAATCTGGGTATCGGCATGGCCGACGGCATTGCCAATGTGGCCAACGAAGAAGGCGTGCTTGATGAATTTACACTCACGGCAGAACCCGGCATCATCGGCGGCATGCCGGCCGGGGGCCCGGCTTTTGGTGCCTGCATGAATCCCCATGCCATCATTTCTCAACCCTCGCAATTTGATTTTTATCATGGCGGCGGTCTTGATATCTCTTTTCTGGGGCTTGCCCAGGTTGACAACATAGGCAACAGCAATGTCAGCAAGTTCGGCCCGAAATTTCAAGGAACCGGAGGGTTTATTGATATCTCCCAGAATGCCAAAAAAGTTGTGTTCCTGGGAACATTTACCGCCGGCGGCCTGGATGTACAGATCAATGACACCTCCCTTACAATAAAGCGTGAAGGAAAGGTTAAGAAATTTGTAAACGAGGTGGAGCAGATCACTTTCAGTGCCAAACAGGCCCTGGATACAAAAAGGCCGATTCTCTATATAACGGAAAGATGTGTTTTTATACTGACTGATCAAGGGCTCAAACTCATTGAAGTGGCACCGGGTATTGATATTGAAAAGGATATTATGGCCCAGATGCAGTTTAGACCGAAAGTTGCGGATAAAATAAAGCCGATGGATACAAGATTGTTTTCCAAAGACCCAATGGGGCTTGCCAATGATATACTGTAGAAACTAATATTTCTCCCTGCATGAACCCTTAAATTCTCTATCATCCGTCTTCCCATTCATTACCGGAAATGGTATATCCAGCCTATGGGACAGGATGCCGGGATTTAATTCAAGCCTGGATGGAAACCTAAGATAAAAAATTTAAACGCCAAAGGAAAAACCGTTGACCCCAAATAACAAGGATGCTTTGAGTCTTCAGATCATCAATAAAGCCCTGGAATCCGGCGCTTCTCTTGCTGGAATAGCCAATATTGCCGAACTTAAAAATTCTCCCTCCCATATCCTGTCAGAAAAAGTACCTGAATTCCTCAGTGCGGGAACCAAACAGGTTGACGGCAGAAAAAAGGATGAGATTTCCTGGCCTGACACTGCTAAATCTGCTGTTGTCATTGCCGTTGAACATCCTCTGGGAGCGCCGGATATGGACTGGTGGCTCAAGGGTTTAAAGGGCGGAACAAAGGGAAATGCCAAATTGATCGCTGTGTTTTCCAAACTGGCAGACTGGCTTGAAAAAGAAAAACAGATCCCCTATATCAAACTTGCCTACCATGTCGAGCATGGTGCTGTTTTCATGAAGGACACTGCTGTACTTGGCGGACTTGGATGCATAGGTAAAAACAACATGCTTGTTACCCCACAATTCGGGCCGAATATACGTCTCAGGATTATGCTGCTTGACGAAGACCTTCCTTCCACCGGGTTCACGGGTTTTGACCCCTGCTCTGACTGCAAAGAGTATTGCCGGAAAGCATGCCCTCAAAAAGCCTTTGATAAAAAAATCTATTCAGCAGAAGAGTACGGACTCAATGAGCTGCCGGGAAGAGAAGGCGTATACAGCAGGATCAAATGCAGTGCCCAGATGAAAAAAAATGAAGAACGCAGCAGGGATGTTGACATTGAAGGCAGTGATCAAAAGGGTCGTCAAGTTAAATATTGCAGGATATGTGAACTGGCCTGCCCCGTTGGTAAATCTTCCTAATACCAGATTCTCCACCCTGGCAATCGCATGTAGTTGTCTTATGAATAGCTATACCCTCCAGTGGAAGGATGATTGCCTTACGGGAGCATTATGGGTCATGGCTTACAAGCTCTTGATTACAGTAGCGGTTAAGCCGCCATGGTGTTTGAGCGAAGAATAAGCGAGTTCATGGCGGTCAGTGGAGGTAATCATAGAGCTTGTAGCAATGTCCATACAGCGGACATCAGGCGATCATCCTGGAACGGGTTATGCAAAATTGCTTATGGCAAATATCCAGCCTGCCATCTTTTGTTCTCATTTATTACCAAAGATGATATACTCGTTCACTCAATGCAATTTAATATCGGAATTTAAAAACAATTTTTGATGGAAGAAGTAAGATGAAAAATTTCAAAGCCAATGGCCTGCCCCTGTTAATCGGAAGCCTTCCCATGGAAAGCCATGAGAAAGCCACAAAACTTGTTCTTGAATATACTCCTGATATCCCTCTCTGGGTGCAATTGCCGCTTTACAGGGAAGAGGGAATGGTTCCGCAGTTTCTTCCCGGACTCCCCGGGTTTACCAATGGATCGGACAAAAATCTTCTGGATACTTCAAAGCCTGAATTTAATGAAGAATTTCTTGCCTTTTTTGAGGAATATATCTCCATAACCGAATCCGGAGCTGATCTTTGTACCTCAAGATTTGCATTGTCAGGCGCACGGGGAAAAGGCTTTTTTGAATTTTTAAAACAGATTGATGAAAAAAAAAGCCCATGTATCGCTTTGAAAGGCCAGGTAACAGGCCCCATAACTTTCGGGACCGCAGTAAAAGATGAAAATAATAAAGATATCTTTTACAACGATCAGTTAAAAGATGCCGCCATAAAAAAGCTGGCCCTGAACGCCAGATGGCAGGCCCATGAATTTTCAAAAAGAGGGGCCGTGCCCATTATTTTCATTGATGAGCCGGCATTGGCAGGATTTGGAACCTCTGCATATATTACCATTACCAAAGAGGACGTCATTCAAAGCATTGAAGAAATCATCCTGGAGATACATGCTGAAAACGGCCTTGCAGGTGTCCATGTCTGTGCCAATACGGAATGGGACATGCTTTTGGGTTCAGGACTTGACATTATCAGCTTTGATGCATTTTCCTTTTTTGATAGATTTATCCTTTATCCGGAAAGGATTAAAGCCTATTTAGACCAGAAAAAAATTCTTGCCTGGGGAATTGTCCCCACAGGCAAAAAAGAGGTGATTGCTGAACAAACCACCCAGGGACTTATTCAACTGCTCCACGCCCAGATGGATGAACTGGCTGACAAAACAGGGATTGATAAAGAGACCATTATATCACAATCCTTTATTACCCCGAGCTGCGGGACGGGCTCTTTGGATCTCGACTCTGCCAAAACGGTATTAAGACTGACCCGTGAAGTGTCCGCTGCATTCCGGCAAAGATAAAACCTAAGGCAATCCTATTGATTCTCTTTTAAGGCTTCTGCTGAAAAATCCTTGGTACGTCTTTTAAGATCTTCAAAATATACAGGATAGCTTTTCTTTGAGGCGGCCATGATTGTCTCCCATGGAAGGTCGGAAAATGTTCCGTGATCCTTTACATATTCCATATGTTTGTTCCCGGACTGGTCAAAGGGATGGAAGATAGAATCTTTTGTTCCGTCAAATTCCAGAGGCTTTACATTAAAATTGGTGCACAGCGTAAGGTTGAATGCAGGGGTTGCCTTCACCCACTTATTGTTTAAAAACAACTCCGTATAGCCGTGGTAAATATATAGATCCGTTCCCAGCAGTCTCATCAGCCGTTTTGTGGTCAGATGATTTTTAACATCGGCAAACCCAAGTCGTGCAGGAATCTTCTGGCTCCTGGCACAGGCAGCCAGAAGCACGGCCTTGGCCACGCAATATCCATCTTTTTTTTTCAGGACAGAGCTTGCCCTCATGGAGTCTTTGTAAGGCTCCATACTATAGGGGTTGTATCTGATGCCGTCCCGAACGGCATAGTAAAGTTGAATTGCCCTTTTAATCTCTTTTTCACCTGATTGAGTATGCTTATCTGCAAACTCAATCACTGCCGGATGATCGCTTTCAATATAATATGTGGGACTGAGATATTTTTCCATAATTAAAACCTGTTTATACTTTCTCCAAAAAAATCATATTGCGACTTAATCCACATCCCCATAGATGCGTTGCCATGTTGTAAGGCTGTATTATCAAAGCGTTACGCAAACCAAAAGGCTATCCTAAAAAATTAAATACTGTCGAAGACCATATCAAAGCTAAAAGATTAGATAAAGGGCTATATCAAAAAGATAAGTGATTTTTTAGGCTATTGTTTTTATAACTATCCAGCAATTACATTGGCACTCAGGCTTAAATATATCCGCTGTTATCTCTTCGGAATGAAAAATCTTTCTTTTGCAAAACATACAGGTTTTGATCCCTCCTCTATTCATAATTGGGAAAATGGAAAGTATAGACCTCTTAAAAAATCAATACAAAAACTTCCAAAAATCTGCGGTCCTAACTTACTGAAATATGCTGTAGCAATAGTTTTAAATCATAGGGTTCATTAAAACAGCCATTAAAAACATCCTGGATAGTGGAACACTTTTCAGGACCCAGAACCGGGGATACAATGGTGTTAAATTTTGAAAACAATTCAGATGGTGTCATGGGATTTCTCGGGTCCCCTTTAGGGATTCGAATGGTTTTTGTGTGGATAGTTCCATTTTTCTCAACGACTTTTACATTTGACATCAGCTCCCTGTTCACCAGGGGGTAAAGCTTATTTGCTTCATCCCACTGGCCAATTTGAACCTTTCCGGCCGTCTTCAATATTTTATCATCCTTAAGATACTCCGGGCGGAACCATTCAGGTCCGGGAGGGATGCGATTCATCACCAGTGCTGCAAGATAAGGCGCACTAAAAACAATATCAAAGGGAAGACTTGGCATTGAGGTGTAATCTTCGGCCACCTCATAGAAAGTTGCAATGTCTATGGATGCAATATCAAGCGGATCAAGGCTGGTCTGTTGGGCAATCTGTGTCAGTCCGTCCAGGGTCGGATGGATATGCCGGCAGGCACAATATGGCTTTGTATGAACCTTCAGGATATTAAACATATCCAAAGGCATCTGCATCTGGTCATAATCGCATTTGTCCGACGAGGCCATGATCCAGAATCCGTCCTCTCCGTCAAAAATGGTGGTATCGGCAATAAAATCATTCTGGGCAAGAATTGCCGACAGCACACCTCCATAGGAGGTATATCCGAAATTGTTCTTGAGCCATTGGATTTTCCCGTCAATGAACCCCCATTTTCTCAAGGAAGGTACTGAGGCATGAATAGCTGCATGGCCATATGCATGGGCCGTCTGTTCCCGGTCAAGATCCAGAATTTTTGCAGCAACAGCCGTTGCACAAAAAATCTGCCAGGTATTAATTCCGCGGACCTGTTTTGTCCGTTCCGGTGTGGGCTTTATTCCGTTGGCCACCCGGATCCCGATTTCATATCCAGCCACCACTGCCTCAACCAGCTTCTTGGCTGAAACGCCATATTGTTCTGCCATGCTCAGTGCAACGGGAACAATGGTGGAACCGGGGTGCCCGTCATAGGTATCATCCAGGTCCAGCACCGTGGCAAGATATGAATTAACATATACGGCATTCAAAAGTGGAATTTTTTTATTAGTGCCATAGATGCTCACGTCTTCAATACCCTTCATGGACTCGAAAACATTAATTATTTTCTGTCCCTGCACCATATTGACCCCGCCGATCATACATCCCATGGAATCAAAAATAAGTTCCCTGGCTTTTGCCAGCACTTGTTCGGGCAGTACGTCATAATCTATCTGCCGGGTCAAGTCAGCAAGCACATAAGCGGTTCTTAAATCTTTATTCATGCTCTACCTCAAAAATATGCAGCAGGGAGAGTTTTGTCCCCCCCCCTGCTGACTTTGTTTAAATCCATTTATATGGCGGGCATATACCCACCTGAATCCTTAACGATCTTTCCAGGAAGGAATCGGATATACAATTTTTCCCGTTGCTACTGCTTCAGGATAAAGGAGTACGATTTCCTGTTTGTCTCCATTTTTTTGAACCTGGGTAACGATAAAGGGCATCTTGAGCTGTTTGCCTGTATCATCAATCTCATAGGGCCCTGTCATCACTGTCACCTTGTTGGAAAGATCCAAAGCTGCCGCTTTTAATGCCGATCCTTCCAGGGAGTTGGCTTTTTCCATGAATTTGCCCAGCAGTACGCCTGCACCATAGGCAAGGGATGTCTGGAAATCCGGTGGGTTTTCAGATTTAGGATATTTGGCATCAAAAATCTTTTCGAATTCTATTCGTGACAACCCGGCATTGACCTTCCAGTTCAAACTGTTATGGTAAAGAGTATGCCCGAAAATATAAAGCCCGTCATCCCCTTGATCCGACCATTGGGGCATGCCTGAGTAAACCATATACACATAGGGAAACATGAGATTGGCTTCTTTCATCTGGCGGACCATGATTTTCTGGTCATCCATATAGGCAGAGGCATAAAAAGCATCTGGTTTGGAAATTCTGACTTTCTGCATTAAAATTGAAAAGTCCTTTGTTCCCGGAGAAAATTTTTCATACATGACAACCTTTATACCCTGTTTTTCTGCCAAGCGTTTGGCATGTTTGGCAAGTCCTGAAGGAAAGGGTTCGTCCACATAAACAATGGCCAATTTTTTCACGCCAAGGCTGGCCATGTGATCCACTTCAGGTTTGGGCATGAGGGAGACCGGGGTTTCCGTCGCTGAGACAATGGTTTTATAGCCCTGGGCATAAACGGCATCCGAGGCTGCAGACCAGATCACCAGCATTTTTCCATATTTTTCAGTAATCGCTGCTGCAGCTCCGGTAAGGGTCGATCCGAAAGGTGCAAAACAGATATCCACCTTATCTGAATTGATCAATCTTTCATAGAGTTTTACAACGGTTTCCTTATCGCTTCTGTCATCGTAATAAACTAATTTTACGGGGACTTTCTTTCCGTTGACCAGAACACCGCCGTCCTTGTTCACATGATCTGCCCAGATGTTGATGCCCTTGAATCCCTGGGAAGACGCAAATGTGTATTTCCCGCTGGTAGAAACTGTCATGCCGATTTTAATAAAATCCTTGGCAAAAACAGTGCTAAATCCAAAAACAAAAAAACACAATACTGATAGAGTGATGACCGATAAAACTTTTTTTTTCATTGATGACTCCTCCTTTGAAATATTATTAGGTAAATTCACATTTTTTCACCGGCTATCCTGCCACCGGATTACTTTGGCTGTTCAATTTTTTAGTGAACCCTTAATCAAGCCAGCCTTTAATGATCTCTTTTAAACCACCTTCAAAATCTTCTCGTGTACCGTTGGCCTTATTTTTTCCCAGCTCAAGAACGTAAATCTGATCAGAAATATCAAAGGCCTGTTTAATCCGCTGGTCCACCATGACAATAGTAATATTCTCATTTTTTAAATCCAGGATGGTTGAATAGATCTCCTCTGCGATACGCGGAGCCAGTGTGGCCGTGGGCTCGTCAAACAGGCAGATCTCAGGGTCTGTGAGCAAAGAGCGGCCGATTTCCAGAATTTTCTGCTGCCCGCCGCTCAAGAGCCCTGCCTTGTCCGCCTTTTTTTTAAACAAAATAGGAAACCGTGTGTAGACTTTTTCAATTGATTCCTTCACTCTTGTGGCATCTTTTTTAAAGATCCAGGTCCCCAGCTGGAGATTTTCTTCCACGCTCAAATCAGGAAATATACTGCGAAGCTGGGGCACATAGGTGATGCCTAAGCCGATAAATTCGTGGACTTTACGCTTGGTAATATCCATGTTGTTTAACAGCACCCTTCCTTTTTTGGGTTTCAAAAGGCCATAAAGGGATTTTAATAATGTTGATTTGCCGGCACCATTAGGCCCGATAATACTTGTGATCTGCCCTTTTTTGACATTAAGGGAGACATCCTTTAAAATTTCTATGTCCCCATAATAGGAGACGGTAATTTCTTTTGCTTCAAGTAGTGTCATGGTTAATTTCCCAGGTAGGCTTCAATGACCTTGTCGTTATTTTTAATATCTTCCTCATTACCCTGTGCAATGATGGCGCCCAGATCAAAAACAATGATCTCATCTGAAAGTGTATAGACCGACTTCATATCATGGCTGATGAGAATAAAGGTTTTGCCCATTTGTTTGAGCTTTTGTATTTCTTCATAAAAAAGGTGTTTCAATTCCGGATGAACACCGGCAAAGGGCTCGTCCAGAAGGATCAGGCTTGAATCCATGATCCAGGACCGAAGCAGTTCAATCAGCTTTTGCTGGCCCCCGGAAAGATCCCCACCAAGACTTTCTTTTAATGAAGACATACCTACCCGGTCCAGCAGAAGGGATGCTTCCTTTCGAAGCTCACCCATGCTGGACTTGGAACCCAGTACGGGGGCCAGGATATTGTCGATCACGGATATCTTTTGAAACATCCTTGCCACCTGGAATGTCCTGCTGATTCCAAGTTTGGCAATTTCATGGGGTTTCTTGTGGATCAGCTCCTGCCCTTTAAATTTCAGGCTGCCTTTTTCCGGGGTGTAGATCCCATTGACACAATTTAAAAAAGTGGTTTTCCCGGACCCATTGGGTCCTATGATGGATACAATTGAATTTTCAGGCACTGAAAAACTGATATTATCCAGTGCCTTAATTCCTCCAAAGGATTTTTCAATATTTTTCGCTTCAAGCAGATTGTTCATTTTAGTATTCCCAAACCTGTTAAATTCTAGTGGAAACTTTCCCTAAAAGCCCCTGGGGGCGAACCATGACCATAAAAATCAATATGACAAAAGCCACTACGGGAGAGAGAGCTATGGGCATAAATACAGAACTCAAACTTTCGGCAATGCCATAAACAAGACCTCCTATAAGAGCCCCCAATGGTGTGCCAAGCCCACCTAATACAATGACCAGAAAGGCGATATTGGTATATATCTGTCCCTGTACGGGTGTGATAACAGGAAAGCTCAATGTCACAAGACAACCGGTTATGGCCACAATGGCAAGGCCGCCTCCAAACACGATGGCAGAGACTTTGTGGACATCAATTCCTAAAATTGAAACGGCTTCCCTGTTTTCAATAATGGCTCTGATGGCCTTACCCATATAGGTGCGGTATAAAAACAGGCTTAAAAGGAGAATAACAAGTATGCATATGCCGGCACTGATGAGACGTCCCATGGGCAGAAAAATCGGTCCCATAAAAATAGAAACGGTTTCAAAGGGAAACGGGATACTCCTGGGATCTGCATTCCAGATCTGCAGGATCAAAGAAGTAATGATCAGAGAACAACCGAAAAAGACCAGAAATGATGCCACCTCAGGATCATCTGAGCGTTGAATTCTTTCATATAAAAAGGTGTGTAGAACAAGGCCCAGGAAAAAAAAGATCGGGATTACAATGATAATGCTCTGGATGGGATTTAAGCCAAAGCCCTTGTTCAGTGAGAATGCCAGGTATGCCCCGAGCATCATGAACTCGCCATGGGCAAAATTGACAACACGCATCACACCGTAAAGGATATTCATGCCAATGCCCACAAGGCCGTAGATGAGTCCCATCAAAATACCTGATGCCAATGCCATAAGAATTAAGTCAAACATAAGATCACCTTTTGCCTATTGAATAATTTGTCTTAGTTTTGGTCGTTTGTTGATGATAGAGCCAATAACACCCTTGGGGAGGAAAAGTATTAAAAATACAATCATAAACCCCAGTACCATAAGGTTCATTAATGGAAAATGGCCCCAGATAAAATCATCCAGTTCATACATGAAAGCACTGCCGAAAATGGGGCCTGTTATTGTCCCAAGACCGCCGAACATGGCATAGACCACTGTTTTTGCAGTGAACAGCATGTTAAAGGATGTATCCGGGTCTACAATGGCTGAAAACCAGGTCTCAACGCCACCGGCAAGGGAAGGGAACAATGCTGCCAGACACCAGGCCTTAAGGCGGCTCATCTGGACATTGATTCCCATGACCATTGCAGCAGATTCATCATCCCGGATGCATCTCAGGGCAATACCCAGCCTTGACCGGGAAAGCCACAAAGCGACACAGATCGTGATGATCATGAGAAATAACATAAAGTAATACCCTGCCACAGGATTATAGGCCCCCGTCAGTGTGATGCCGAAGCTTCCGCCCGTCCATTCCTCGGGTAAATTGGAAACAAGGATTCTCAATATCATTGCCGATGAAAAATTAACAATGGCAAAATAAATCCCTTTCAACCTCAGGGTTGGCGCAAACAGCAACGCCAATAGAACCCCTGCGGCTCCGGACATCATAATTGCAATGGGTATGGGCACTTGAAAACGGCTCCAGAGAATTGCCGTAATATAAGTACCCACACCATAAAACATCACATAACCAAAAGGCAGGTATCCCACAAAACCGTAAATGATATTAAATGAACTTGCCATGATCACCCAGAACATCATGTAAAAAAAATAGGGCTGAGAAACCGGTATTATGGGCACCAGGGCAAGAAACAAAAGTAACACAATGAGACTGAAACGTATCAGCTTAGAATATCTGTCCATAGTATAAACTCACTTATCAAATCACAGGTTAATAATTGTGGAAAATAAAATCTGTCTTTAAATATTGACATACTTTTCCAATTCCCATGGGTGGACTGTTGTTGCAAATTCACTGACATCTTTGCGTTTCAAGGCAAGAAAATTTTCTACAAAAGCAGGTCCAAAAGCGTTGCATAAAACCTTGTCCGCTTCAAATGCATTCAAGGCATCTTTTAAATCACCCGGAAGATTTTCAATGCCATGGGCTTGTTTTTCTTTTGGTGAAAACGCATAAATATTGTCATTGATATGTGGTGCCGGTTGAATTTTTTTCCTGACACCGTCAAGACCGGCTACCAGTAGTGCTGCATAAGCAAGATAAGGGTTACAGCTTGAATCCGGATTCCGTGTTTCCACCCGAATCGCCTTGGGATTTCCTTCGGGGATTCGAAGCAGGCTGGAACGGTTGCCAAAACCCCATGAGATATAAACAGGGGCTTCCCAACCGGGAACAAGCCGTTTGTATGAATTAACGGATGGATTGGTTATTCCGGTCAGTCCTTTGGCATGGTCAAGCAGGCCGGCAATGAAATATCGAGCCGTATTGGAAAGATAATCCGCATTTGATTCATCCAGGAAAAGATTGACATTTTCCTGGGAATCCTTGAGATTCAAATGCACATGCATTCCGCATCCATAGGTCCAGTCAAAGGGTTTTGCCATGAAGCATGCGATAAGTCCCTGCTGGGCAGCCATCTGTTTGACTATCTGCCGATAAACCATGGTTTGATCGGCTATGGAAAGAGCATCCCCATATCCAAACGTGATCTCATGTTTGCCCGGAGGGACCTCATGGTGGTTCTTTTCAGTACCAATACCGACTGAATCCAGAGCCCGGCTGATATCTTTGCGGAATTCACATCCTTTGTCATAGGGCGGAATCTCAAAATAAGAGGCCTTGTCAGCCGGTATATAATTCCCGTTCTCATCTTTGTCCAAAAGAAAGAACTCAATCTCCGGGGCCAGCATAAGGTCCCATCCCTGTCCAAATTCATCTTTCATCTCACTGATCAACCGTTTTAACATTCCTCGGGGGTCAAACTCAAATGGGGTTGATCCGTCCCCGGAAAAGACATCACAGATAAAACTGGCAGTCTTGTTTTCAGGCCTGCCCCAGGGCAGCACCCGATAGGTTGAAAGGTCCGGCTTCAAGCATAGGTCACTCTTGTTAACCGGCACATATTTGCAGGATGATCCGTCAAAGCCCAAGCCTTGGCTTAAAAGCGTTTCCATATCCCTTGCAGGATTGATCAGCTGACGGATGGCTCCGTCACTTGTGGTAAACTGAAAGTTTATGAACTCTATTTCATCTTCAATCAACCGTTTTATTGTTGCTTCCATTTCTTGTCTATTCTCCTTATTGTTGTTTATCAAGAATCAATAATGTTTCCAGCAGGCACTGGGAGCCTTTTACGATATTTTGGGTCTCAGTAAATTCTTCCGGACAATGGCTGAGACCATCCTTACAGGGAATAAAAATCAACCCTGCCCGGGCAATGCTGTTAACATGGGCGGCATCGTGTCCGGCAAGGCTTACCTGTGTTTTATGGGCCAGGCCCAGTTTGTCCGAAGCAGTTGTGATGGCATCAATCACTTCAGCGGAAAATTGTGTAATGGGTTTATCATAGGTAATACTGCGATCTATTTTAATGTGTCGACGGTCTTGAACCTCTGATATGTAATCATTAATTTTTTCTTTTATTTCATTCAGACTGTCCAGATAAAAGCTTCTGATTTCAAAATCAAACTGCACTTTACCGGGAATAATATTAATAGAATTGGGAAACAAATCCAGGGTTCCCACAGTGGCCACAGCTTTACCATCTTGCAGCCCGGCAGCAGATTCAACACAGAGAATGATTTCAGCAGCAGCACACAGGGCATCCTTTCTGAATGCCATGGGAGTGGTGCCGCAATGTGCGGCAGTGCCCTGTATTACGATTGATTCCCTGTAAATCGCAGTGACGCCTTCCACAACGCCAATATCCTTTTTTTCTCGTTCCAGAAACGGCATCTGTTCAATGTGCAGCTCGATAAAATATTTGATTTTATCGGGTTCTACAATGGCATCACCAAGGGTTTCAAGGTCAACTCCAATGGTTTTTAAAGCCACTTCAATGGATTTGCCCTGGCTGTCTTTCAGGTGGCGGACACTATCAGAGGTCAGTCTTCCAGTCATGGCGCGGCTTCCAAATGTTGAAATACCAAAAGTATTTGGCTCTTCTGACGTCATCACACATAATTCAAAGGGATGGTCGGTCTGGATTCCGGCCAGGTCAAGAACGCGGAATGCTTCAAAAGAGCTGAACACACCGGCAGGTCCGTCATATTTGCCGCCGTTGCGCACGGAATCAAGATGAGATCCTGTCATGATCACGGGCAGGTCCGGATTTTTTCCGTTGCGCCGGGCAAAAATATTGCCGGCCGCATCAATGCGAACGTTAAGGTTTAGTGTTGTTTCAACCATTTCAATAAAACGTTCGCGACTGACTTTGTCTTCGGGACTGAAGGCAAGTCGGGTTACACCCCCGTCCGGATCTTTTCCAATTTGGGCAAATTTATCAATCATTTGCTGCATTCTGGATTCAGAAAAGAACTGTCTTAAATTTAAATCAGATGAATTCATTTATTATTTATGGTTATCCTTTTTTAAAATTATTTAAAAATCTTGATTTCCCCAGCCAGGGCTTCAAATGCTCTTGCCAACGCTTCTGACTCATCCCGATTCTGACGGCCGACCTCAGTTACAACGCTGCCAAAAAGGCAGAAAGCCGAACAATACGAATCAAAAAGTGTGCTGAAGGTTATGGGTATCACAAGGAGTAGCGAAACTGCCTGCCCAAGGGGCGAATCGATTTTATCACTGATACCAGTGGTTTTCATGCCATTGGCCCTGCAAAACCTTGCGATTTCAATCGTTTCCCTTGGGTATCGCGGGAAGGCAATGGGGATGACAAGATCGTTTTTACCTGAATTTATAAATTGGTCGTAGGTGTCAGTTGCCCCATCTGTTATCGCCAATACATTTGATTTAACCTTTGCAAGAAAATAAGAAAAATACTGGGCAAGCGAAGCAGATCCGCGGGTTCCCACGATAAACACCCGATCACTCGCACATATTTGCTGTACAAGTGTATTGAATTGTTTTTTGGGAAAACTCTTTGATAATTGCTCAAGGGTCTGCATTTCTTTGGCCACGATATCAAGGGAGCTTGTCTTTTTATCTACGCTGTTTTTAAGGCTTATGTTTAACCGGTCAGTGGAGGTCAATTCCTCATTGAGTATTTTCCTGAAGGCATCAACAAACAGGTTATACTGGGCAAACCCCATAAATTGAGCAAAACGAATCACAGTGGGCTGACTGACGCCGACATCCCGCGCAATCTGGGTGGCGGTTTGAAACCCGACTTTCTTATAACTTTCGATTAGATAAGCTGCTATCTTAAGCTGTTGCTTGGAAAATTCCCCCCGCTTTTCTTTGATGAGCTGAATGATATTTTGATTTTCCATATGCCCTGCTCCAATAAGGTTTGAAGAATACTATTCTTTAAATTTTTTTTATTGTGAATAATATTCTTCAAACCCTAAGTCAAGGCTTTTTTTACAATCAGATTTAAAGGACAGGAATTCTACAGATTTGATAATTCTTTAAAGATCTTCAAATCTTCAGTCAAGAATTTTCAGTTATTTGTAATAAACGTTTGAATTTGATGTGTATGGTGCGTATAAAATGACAGGATTGACAGAGCTGCAAAAGCCGGGGGGATTTCCAGATCTGCTTTTTTGTGGATTCTGCTGAACGACATATCCGGGATTTGAGTGTTGTAAAAACGGTTAGGAGAGTGGTCCCCCACTACATTCAACAGCGCTCAGACAAGCCTGGTAAGCACTACACAGATTAAAAAAGGAACAAAAGCAATCCAAGAAATCAAGAAAGAAAAACCGACGTTAGGGGCTAAAAAAATGGCAACAGAAAAGTGTGAGTCCTGCGGAAATGAAATGCTTTCTCACGAAAGTGTATGTTTATAGATATTGTCCTGAAATAGAACAGAACACAGCATCAGTGCATAGGAAATCAAAAAAATTATTATGAATCAATTTTATACATTTACAATGATCCTCTCAATTACCTCATTTGGATTAGCTTCGACCATGACACCCGGGCCAAACAACATTATGCTTTTATCATCAGGGCTAACTTTTGGATATAAACGTACAATTCCCCATGCTCTGGGGGTTAATTTCGGATTTCCTGTCATGGTCCTCTGTGTTGGATTGGGTATAGGGAAACTGTTTGAAGTTTTCCCATTTATTTATACTGCTTTAAAAGTGGTCGGGATAGGTTATTTACTCTGGATGGCATGGCATATTGCCAATACAAAAGGCTCACTCGATACAAATAATACAAAAGATAAACCATTTACTTTTTTACAGGCTGCATTATTTCAATGGATCAATCCCAAAGCATGGGTGATGGCAGTCACATCAACCGCTGCATTTATCACCGATCATCAGATTGCATATATTCAGGTAATGATCATTTCATGTATTTATTTCTTTTGTGCTATTTTATCAACCAATTCATGGGCAGTCGGTGGCGTGATGTTAAGACGCTTTATTCAAAAGAAACGTTTTGTGCAGATTTTTAATATCACAATGGCAATTTTGATCGTCGGATCAATTCTTCCTTTTATTTTTGAATAATAATATTTTAGAAAATTATCACTATCGAGGCATGATCAGAACATACAAAAAGCTGTTGTTGTATTTATTTTACAAGGTATCTTTAATGTGTTCCGGTATCAAGAAGAATGCCTTTAATGATTTTTTTCATTGACACCTTGCATCTAATAAATTGATAAGCTTATTTGTATCTGGTTTTGAAATACAAGCATCTGCTTTTAAATTTTCACATTTTGCAATCATCTGCTTATTGATAAGGCTTGAAAACATGATGGTATAAATATTTTTCAGGTTTTGGTTTTGGTTTATATTTTTACATAATGTTAATCCATCCATTCGGGGCATTTCTATATCTGATATTAAAACAACATTATGTAAATCCTGTTCTTTCTTGTCACCATATTTTTCTAAAATATATTTCAATGCAACCTCACCATTTTTAAATTCACTAATATCTTTAAAACCAGCTGTTTTAAGAGTTTTGCGAATCCCTTTGCGTATAGTTGGAGAATCATCCGCAAATATAATTTCCAATTGATCTCTGGTGACTGTTTCCTGCTTTTGAATAACGCTTTCGGAAACATCCTCCATTATAAGATCAGGGAATATTTTTGATAAAATATATTCAAGATCAATAATCAGAATTTGAGAATTTTCTATGTTTACTGATCCTATAAAATAATCATTGTTTTCAAAGGTTTCATCAAATGGTTCTAATTCGCTCCATGACAATCGATATATCCTTTTTATACCCTGAACCTTGAAACTGTTTACTGAATTATTAAATTCAGTAACAATAATGATTTCTCGTTCAACCTCTTGTGTTAGTTCAATTTCTAAAATTTGGGCAAGATCCATCAACGGAATGGTTTTACTCCTGTACAAAAACATACCGGACACACCAGGTATTTCTGTGGGCAGCTTTGTGACCAGCTCAGGATCGAATTTTTGAATAGATTGTACTTTCGCCACATTCATACCAAAAAGCTGATCATCAACTAACAAAACCAAAACTTCCAGTTCATTTGTTCCTGATTCAAGTAAAATTCCTTGTTCATTCATTCTCTTATCTACCTCCGATATTAATGTTTGCTATAAAACACAGAAAAGTATAATCAAATACAGACTCATCATCCTCAAATGGCTGAGCACTTATCTTTTAAATTTAAATAAAATCTGGATTATGAATTCTGTATCAATATTCCTGATACCTGTAAAGGGGTTTTCGATAAATCAATTTTGGTGAAAATATAATTGAATCAAAGTGAATCCTCCTGAATGACCATGACTGGAGACAAAAATGACCGGCCTTTGAATTTTTTACGTTACTCAAAATTAATGGGCTCTATTAATCCATCCCGGCCAATACTTTCGCCAAGTCAGGACGATGATTCAGCTAAAAAAACAGAGCCATTTCTGACCCTGCTTTTTATCTCCTGGTTCTATTTTAACTGAAAGCATTTTATACTTCACCGGCAATCACAGCCTGAAGTATTTCGGGAGTAACCTGATTTCCTCCTACAATGATTTGTATTCTAATCAGATTGATGTTCTCCCCACACAAATTTGATCTCCCGATGGCATTTTTTCCGTCAATTCGTACTTGGCATTCGGAATTAATCCTTTATACATATTTTGTGTAAAGGCTAAATGCCCACTTTGGCATAACCTCCAGTCCCCAGGCATATCGATAGCAAGGTTAGCCGCCTGCCAGGGACATTTGGTAACCTTGGACTCTATTGTATTCCCAGATATTTCTTCAATCATTTCCATTCCATGCACGCTTGTTGCCATTGCCCCTGATTGTTGAATGGCCTCAATATTCACATTTTCACCAAATAAAGGTTTCAGTTGTTCAGCCGTTTGCTGGCCTAATATTGCCCAAGTTTTATCACTTGCCTTTTTAACTTTTTCGAGCTCGACACCTTCCTCCATAAGATTTTTCGTGAATAAAGAATATGAATAAACCATAATCTTCAATCTCTGACTTGCTAATTCTTCTACGGGCAAAGCAGGTTCCATTTTTCTCTCCTTTATAAATATTTTTTGATTCATCTAACGAGACTATTTTGGGATTATTTCAAATACCTCCTGACAGATCGTTTATTATCCTGCCAGGAGTTTAAGTGGCAGTATTTTAGATTTATCCTCATGACGTCATCCTTGTAGACTTTTTCAGAATATCAAAAGTTTTAGATATAGAATAAGAAACGGGATTCCGGTTTTAGTGTGTAGTTTTGTTAAGATCAGAATAGAAAAATTGCCGAAGCAGGATCATAAAATCATAGTGTTTTTGTAGTGAATTATTTTATAGTTGTCAATGGGATAAGTTGTTCAGCATAACTTTTTTGCTGAACAATATGATCGGATTAAGTTTTTGCGGCATTTCAAAGTGGCACCGCAACTGCGTTCTTGCTATGTCTCCAGCGTAGCTCCGACGCAAGCGAAAAAAAATCGGTCTGGCATCCGGGCATAGATCTGGGCCGATTTTGCCAGGCCGGTACAGTGAGATACACCTAATTTTTCAATTTCATAGCGATCAATAACCTTCATGGTCTCATCGAACTGCTTACTGCCGGAAAAGCCCATATGGGTACCGCCAAACACTGAATAAATCTTTTCACCAGGGAAGTTATCCTTTACGTAATCAATGATATTCACCATTCCGGCATGAGCGCATCCGAGAACCACCACCAGTCCTTTGCTTGTCTTAACGACCAGGGAAAAGTCATCGTTCAGCGGATCGGGCTGTTTCTCACTGCCGTCATCGTAGACGGCAACCATCTCGGCGTCACCGAGCTCGAAATGTGTCCGCCGTGGGATTTCGCCGGTAAGAAAAATTCCTGGAGCGAGTTCGACCATTTTCCTTGAAAGCTTGAAGTCAGCTCCCAGGGATTCAAGAAAAGAACGCCTGAACGGAATGCCGATAAAACGGCGTTGTTTGCCCCAGAAACGCCGCACAAAAATTTCCTTGTGGGCATAAACCGGCACCCGCCCGCAACGTTGCAGTACCTGCGGCAAACCACCGGTATGATCATAGTGGCCGTGGCTTATCATAATCGCCTTGATCGAGGCCAGATCTTTGTTCAGCACGGCCGCATTCTGCAGTATGCCCAAACCTTGACCGGTATCGAACAGATAATTGCCGGAATCGGATTCAATAAAGCAGGCGAAACCGTGTTCTCCTACGCCACCAAAAGGCATTCCAACTGAATTTTCACATAAGATAGTGAATTTTATTGACATAGCTGTCTCCTGCTTTGTTTTAAATTTTCATATTTTTACACGTTTGTTCAGGACCTTATCAGATGATTCAATTGCTTTGTTATTCCTGTTTGGAATTTTGCCCTGCAAATTCAGGAATCATACCGGTATCAATGTTCACCGTAAAGCCGGTGTCAAGCAATTAAAAATGCTAATCTCTTCATAGGTGGTTGCAATCCTGCTGTTTTTTTTTAGAAAAGAGTTGCATCATTGCACTGATATTCAAACAAAGGCATCAATTTTTCCTTCTTGCGCTAACCAAAAATATTATCCGGCTTATACGGGTGGGTCCCCTCGATAACCTCTACACCGGACTTAGCTTTTATTTTCTTAATAATCACATCTTTATGCGGGCAGTGATCTGTAATGCAGGGACCGATGTGGATTTTGGTAATTTTTTCATCCATGGGTTTATTCCACAGATTGACCTGGGCCAACCGGGTTACAATGGTTGCGCCCGGGCAATCCCCGCAGTTTAAAAGTCCGGTCAGCTCAATCTCTTCATTCTTGTATCTTTCAAATTCGCCATCCCGCCGGTTGAACCCGACCAGGCACCTGCTGCACCCGATGCAAACATCATCCATTGCCTTTTTACAACCTACGATCAGTATTTTTTCCATTATCTTTCTCCAGTAAAAAGTACATTACCATTTTGCAATCCATGCAATTCGTTCTGCAAAGATCAGGCCACAGGTAGATCTTTGAGATGACCCCGGACTGTGTCTATGATTTTTCTACTGCGATGCAGGATGTGAAGCCCCAGGGGATTATAAACCTTGAGTATTGGTTTTTTAATTTCGGTTCACTTGAATGTAGATTTATGCTAAAAATTGGCAATGACAAATTTAGAATTTAAAAAAGCAGTTTCACCCCCCGAATCCGGTCAGGAAATGGCCTATTTCTTTATTTATTGTGATAATTTCATTTATATTTATGAAAAAGAGGGGCAACAGGTTTCGATTCCCGTTTTCAAAATGAGTGAAGCGTTAAAATTGAAATTAGAAGGTATTTGTTTTTTAGGAATGATTGGTGATCGAAACTGCTATTGTACCCATGCAGCAAGTCTAAAGCAAAGAACTGGTTTAAAGCCGATAAATATAAGAGCAATATATGAGAAAATTGATTCTCTATTCTGGCAAGTAGCTGGATATGCAAGGCAGATACACGACTGGAATCTAAATTTTCAATATTGTGGCAGGTGTGGCCGGAAAACTGAACGAAAAGAAGATGAGCATGTTAGAATTTGTTCTCATTGTAATCTGACGAACTATCCACGGATTTCTCCTGCCACAATCATTGCAGTGGTGAAGGAAAACCAAATTTTACTGGCAAGAGGAGTCAATTTCCCAAATAAAAAAATGTTCAGTGTTCTGGCTGGATTTGTTGAGCCGGCTGAAACACTGGAAGAGTGTGTAAAACGGGAAGTATTTGAAGAAACAGGGATTATTGTAAAGAATATTCAGTATTTTAAAAGCCAGTCCTGGCCATTTCCAGATAGCCTCATGATCGGTTTTATTGCAGAATATAAATCCGGTGAAATTTTAATTGATAAAAAAGAGATAGAAGAAGCAGCATGGTTTTCTCCGGATAAATTACCGCTTGTTCCAAGCAGATATACCATTGCAAGGGAATTGATCGACTGGTTTGTTGCAGGAAGCGATTCTTAAAATCAATTGTTTAAGTGTTTTCATGGTAAATTAAATGGATGTGCCTTCAAATATACCCTGGCAAATGGATGAAGAGTGGAATCAGGTTTTGCTGTCCCTTAAAGCAATTGACAGTAAGGGCAAAGACCGATTATTAGAACTTTTCAGGATTGCAAAGAAGATTAAAAATGAGTTTGAAATTATGTCAGAGCCCATGGAGCAGCTCTGCTCATGTACATGTATAGAATGTGAGGATATCTGTTGTGCAAGGGCAACTATCTGGTTTGATTTCAAGGATCTTTTATATATCTATTTTGGAACTGGACAATTTCCTGAATCACAAATTAAAAAAGTTATTCTGAAAAATCAGGTAAGGGCATGTCACTGCTTTACAAAAAAAGGTTGTACCCTTCCAAGAACAGAACGACCTTTTGTTTGCACGTGGTATCTTTGCCCGGCTCAAAAAGAGTATCTCTCAAATTATAATCCAAAACTTATGCATGATTTTGACCAGACGTTATTGAATATTAAAAAACTTAGAAATAAAATTGAAGATGAATTTGTCTGCGTATCCAGGCATTTTTAATTCAAGCAATACAAAACAGAGAGGAGATACAGCGATGCCCGAATTAAAATGTGTGTCCCAGAGTATTCATGTTGATCTGAAAACCGGTTGTGATATCAAAAACATTACCCAGGAGGTCAACAACGTGATCAAAGAGAACAAAATTACCATTGGTATGGTCAATATCTTTGTCATCGGTTCTACCGGTTCTGTCACTACCATTGAATACGAACCCGGTGTTGTGGAGGATCTCAAACATGCTATCAATACTCTGGCCCCTGTTGGAGTGGAGTATGCTCATGAAAAAGCATGGCATGACGGCAATGGGCACAGCCATGTCCAGGCAGCATTAATTGGTCCATCACTTACAATCCCGATACACTCCGGGAAAATGAAATTAGGGACGTGGCAGCAGCTGGTGGCTGTCAACCATGACAATCACTCAAGAGCCCGGAAAATTGAAATTACTATTACCGGTGTTTAATGCTCTTAATTTTTAAATTTCGACCAGACAAAAACGATGAATATGACTTCAATGTTTTCACAGAAAGACGTTTTGATTTATATTGGGGTTGGAAAAAATTTATTGCACATATATTTCTATTCAACAATAAACCAATTATTCAATAAAGATTTTTTGTTATAGCGCAAAGGAGCGCGTGTTTTGTAATCTTTTACTATTTTACCGGAGGCTTGGACTATTGCTTGGCCTGCAGCTGTGTCCCATTCCATGGTTGGAGCAAATCTTGGATATATATTTGCTTTACCCTCAGCAACAAGACAGAGTTTTAGTGAACTGCCCATTGAGGTTGTTGTTACCTTGTTGTGTTTCTTTTTTAGATTCTCAATAAAATCGCTGGTTTCATCAGATAAGTGGGATCGGCTTGCCACAACTACAAATTCATCTTTAAGCTCTTCTATCGGTAATTTGTTTTCATCTTTTGTGAAATCTTCAATTTGAGTTGGTAGCTTTGTCAAGTTACTAATTTTATATGCGCCCAATGCTTGTTCCCCAAAATATAGTATAGATTTAACAGGAACCCAAATCACACCGAGGACGGGGTTACCATCTTGTATCAGGGCAATATTTACCGTAAATTCTCCATTTTTTTTGATAAATTCTTTAGTCCCATCCAGTGGATCGACCAACCAAAATGGGTTCCATTTTTTTCTATCCTCAAATGGAATTTCTTTACCTTCTTCGCTTAGTATCGGAAGCTTTGTTGAGTCTAAATATTTAAGAATGCATGCATGAGCGGCTCTATCTGCAAGGGTGACAGGTGAATTGTCATTTTTGATTTCGACCTCAAAACCTGTCTCATAAATGTTAAGAATTTCTTTCCCCGCAAAATAAGCTGCTTTTATGGCAGTAAAAAGAATACCTTGTTTATCCATTGTGATACCTTTTTGAAAAATTATTTTATTTTATCTGGTTATCTTAATATAAAGCACCAAATAAAATTTATTAACAAGCATATAATTAAAATCGAATGAACCAATTCTCCGTTATATTTTATCGGACTAGCTTGATTCTTGTTCAACGCCAGGGAAATATTTTTCAACTTTTACAAAAATGTTTTGGATATATTGGTACTTTATAGAGTTGAATATCTGACTAAAAAATTTCCAAGGTCAAAGATACAAGTTATTGTAAAATCCTAATCATCATTCTGCTATTCCGGTAAACCTGCTTTTCGGAGGGCTATGGCTACTCCCTCAAGTCGGACTTCACGATTTTTTTTTATAAAGGTGAATTTTTTAAATTTTGTTATGGAATAATCTGGAACTAAAATAAGAAGTTTTTTTACTGCTGTCTTTGCATTTTCTTCCTGTCCTATACTGATGTAAGAGTATGTCAGCATCAAATAAGCACTCCAATAGTTCGGTTTGCGTCTTAGAAGCGTTTTATATGTTTCAATTGCTTTTTCATGCTGTCCTACCCCAGAGTATGACCACCCTAAAGTATCTAAATAGATTGCCGGAGGATCAGGATTGAGACGAAACGCTATTTTCATTCTCTCTAACGCTTCCGATGGATTGTCGTTACAGTTGAGCGCAAATCCTATAGCACTATATGCATCTGCACTGGTAGGGTTAAGCACAAGGGACTTTTTATATGCTGTAATTCCTTTATCAAACTCCTTTTTATTAAAAAAAATCCATCCTAATAATTGGTACGCTAAATAGTTATTCTCATCCAAGGATAAGGATTTTTTAACTGCTTCTGAGGCTAATAACAGTCTTTTTATAGAGGATTGAAGTGGGTCAAGAGAAATGCCCGTCAAGTAAACAACTGCTAAAAGGTCATATCTGTGAAGATATTCAGGATTTGATACAATTATTTCTTTGGCATTTTTTAATGCGGATGCATATCCCTCTTTTGTAGGATTCTCATAATAGTGTCTGACTTTTACAATTTTTATAAAACTGCTGATATCAGTAACTCCCTCAAAAAGGCTTTTATCGCCCCCTAAACCTTTCAACTTGATCCCGACAGCTTTCAGAATTTCCAATGTGATTTCATCCTGCAAATTAAAAATATCTTTAAACTCCCGATCGTAACGCTCGGACCAGATGTGGAGCCCGGAGTCAGTATCAATAAGCTGTATCACAATTCGGATCAGGTCATTTGATTTTTGAATACTGCCTTCAATCACATACTCGACATTGAGTTCTTGACCGATTTGCTGAATATTTATGGGTTTATTTTTATAGGCAAATGTCGAGTTGCGGGCAATCACTAATAGTAGTTGTGTCTGGGCAAGGGTTGCAATTATATTTTCCGTAATGCCGTCACAAAAATATTCCTGTTCCGGGTCTTTGCTCATATTGACAAATGGGAGTACCGCAATGGAAGGCCCCTTTGGTAAATTGAATTCCAGCTTGCTATCAGGGTCAATTCCAGCGGGAGCAGGCAAATAGATATATTTCCAGTATATTCCTGCAAGTAACGCAGACAAAATTAATATTATAGCAGCAGTGATTCTGAGCCATTTTTTTATCTGAATTTTCTTTGTAAAAGGTTTTGATTCTTCTTTAAGTCTTTTCTCAGCAGACTTCGGGTCCATAAGTACTTTATATACTCTGACAGGATCTTTGATATTTTTTACAGTATGTTCACCTATATATTCACAACCTATTTTCATTTTGTTTTTAATATGATCATAGGCATTTCTTGAGATACAAATACCACCGGAATCGGCAAGACCTTCTATACGGGCTGCGATATTGACGCCTTCACCGTACAGGCTATCACCATCCTGTACTACATCACCGACGTTAACCCCAATACGGAACTCCAATCGTTTATCTTCCAGCAAGTCAGCATTCCTGGCTTTTAATTCATTTTGAATCTCCATGGAACATTGAACTGCTTCAACAGCACTTGAAAATTCAGCTAACATGTTGTCACCAAGGGCATCAACGACACGGCCGGAATGGTCTTTGATTATTTCTGACATTATAATTCGATATTTTTTCAGAGTCTTGATCGTGGTGAGTTCATCGTTAGTCATGAGAAGACTATAGCCTTTTACATCGGCACTAAGGATGGCTCTAAGTTTTCTTATAACTTTCTGTTCCTTGTCCATTTCAAAGCCCTGTATTTTGGTATGGCGGTTTACAGAATTTAATAAGTAAAGTGTGTATGTTTCCGAGAAACTCAAATCCAATATAAAAAAGTTGTAATATCAATTCAGGATGTGCTTTCGCTTAGATATCAGGAATATACAAATTGCTTATGGATGAGTCAAGGAATTGTTGGAATGACTCCGAGCGGCAAGAGATCAATTGTATTCATAGGACTCTCTTTTCAGGGATAACCAAAACACGGTTTAAGCTCCAAAAGACTTGCAGCCCTTAAATCAGCAATATATGAGTCAATAGTCTGTCTTGATCTGCCAATGGATTTACCGATTTCAGAAGATGTTAATTGGGGATCTATTTTATCCAGGGTATGGAATTGTCTTTTATGAAGTAATTCCGCCCCTGTTTTCAGACTGTGTGCACAAATGTGGAGAGGATCATGCCAATAGTGTTTTTTCGCAATTTATAGAATTGCAAAGCCTTTTGATAAACGGAAGGCCACACGTAAATTGTTCTATTTGGTAAAAATGCCAATCCTGGCATTTTTACCAAATACTAATCCTGAACCATTATCTTACATTGAAAACATACCCAGTGGAATTTAAACAAAGAACCGGCCATTTGTCGAAAATGGCTGTACTGCCATTTTCGACAAATGTGATTTTGTAAAAGCTTACCGATCCACAATTTGCTGAATCGATTTTCCTACAACTACAAGATTTTGTATTTGGTTATGATGCTGAAAACCCCTGGACTGTTAATAATAATCTCAAGTTTTAAATCCTGGATTGCAGGAGAGGAGTCATAGACATAGTCTGCACCATAGCAGAATGGATATCCCCTTCCTTTTATCTCCAAAATAAGTTGAATCGCCAAGCTAAAATTGGATTAAACTTTTGTATGTATAAAATTTACACTTTCATTTTCATCCTGGGGATTAGTATCTCCAATATACAATAATGGGGCCTTGATTTTTTTAATGATATAATTTTTCATAAAGTTGATTGCAATCGTACCAACATAAATTGATAAATTGAGTGCAGAAATATCAGTATTTAAAAGTGTAAAATTATGTATAAATTTACATATCCATTTATAACAGTAAAATATTTATAAAAACAAATGGTTATTTTAAAAATATAAGTAAAACTACTTAGGAAAAATATTGCTTATAATATTACATTTTTTATTGAGTACTTAATTCCTCAAAAACTTCGTAAATACCTTATGTCCAGGCTTTTGCAGGGCTGGGGAAAATGGCACATTTGTTGCTTGATAGTGTAGTGCTATAATTTTAAATCACAAAGACAATTAGGAGAAGAGTAGATGATGAAGAGTCTTTTTGCAGGTGTTGTCACTGTCTTGTTATTGATTGGTACTGTTGTGGCGGCGAGTGCGGCAACCGTCAATGTAGATTTCGGTACGGCGACTTCTAATATTTATGAAGGACAAGGAGCGGCAGTGGACTCAGGAACCAATTGGAACAAAGTGGGTATTGCAGATATTGGAATAGCCGAGTTGCTGGACTCAAATGGTGGATGGACTGGGATCAAAGTGGAAACAAATGCGGTGGGAGCATATTCGGACGGTGGAGGGGGTAAAAAGGATCTATTAGGGGATCGGATATTTGATAGTATGCCGTTCCCTTGGAATGCCTTCACAGTTGACATAACAGGACTCAATGATGCAGCCACATATAATTTGTGGTTTTACGGTAGCAACTCCAATTATGCATCCAAATATATAGTTGGGACGGATAGTGATTATGCTCTTGGGTTACCTTTTGTTGGACAGAATTGGGAGCATCATAATAACTACGCAGTACTGTACGGATTACAATCCAATTCATCA
>Ga0233428_1000228_pt1 | contig 87194 bp, 87 predicted proteins | sample SI_118_April2016_4_FD_179890 | JGI IMG/M metagenome (GOLD analysis project Ga0233428, IMG submission 179890) | Seawater microbial communities from Saanich Inlet, British Columbia, Canada - SI_118_April2016_120_MG | ecosystem: Environmental > Aquatic > Marine > Inlet | place: Canada: British... | reverse complement strand
GTTAACTTCCTAAAGGAGAAGCAGTGGCGAGAATAGCGGGTGTAGATATTCCCAAAGATAAGCAGGCGAGAATTGCCTTGACCTACATATACGGAGTGGGTCCCGCCATTTCTCGGGACATCCTGAAGAAAGCCCAGGTTGGAGAAGAGGTCAGAATGAAAGACCTGACCGAAGAAGAAGTGACCCGAATCCGTAGCATCATCGAGAAAGATCATGAAGTGGAAGGGGACTTGAGGCGTGATGTCGCCATGAACATAAAACGCCTGATGGACATTGGGGCTTACAGAGGGCTTCGCCATCGTAGAGGATTGCCAGTTCGAGGACAACGGACACATACTAACGCTAGAACCCGAAAAGGTCCCAAGAAAACTGTGGGCGCACGATCAAAAAAATAAGGACGGAGATGCATGGATAAGAAAGCCAAGGTTGGTAAAAAAAAGCAAAAGACAGCGCCAGAGGTTGGCGTGGCCCATATTCGGGCTACATTTAATAATACTATTATCACCATTTCGGACATGTCCGGGAATGTAGTGTCTTGGTCTAGTGCCGGTTCTCAGGGTTTTAAGGGCTCAAGAAAAAGCACTCCGTTTGCCGCGCAGGTGGCGGCAGACAAAGCCGCTGTCAAGGCACGGGATATGGGAATGAAAAAACTGGAGGTTCACGTTAAAGGGCCAGGGTCAGGACGGGAGTCCGCAATACGATCTTTGCAGGCCGCAGGAATGGAAATTCTCGTCATTCGTGACAAGACTCCGATTCCTCATAATGGGTGCCGTCCGAGAAAACGTCGCAGGGTTTAATTGCGTCAAACCGAAAGGAGAAGCTGAATTTGGCCAGGTATACAGGTTCTGTTTGTCGACTTTGTCGACGAGAAGGCATAAAATTATTTTTAAAGGGTTCCCGTTGCGAGACGGCAAAATGCGCTATTGAAAAACGGCCATATCCCCCAGGCCAGCATGGTCAGGGTAGGAAGAAGTTCTCGGAATATGGGGTTCAGCTACGTGAAAAGCAAAAGGTAAAGCGCATTTACGGTTTGTTGGAAAAACAGTTCCGTAATTACTTTCATGCGGCAGATAAGAAAAAAGGCGTTACGGGTGAGAACCTTCTGCAAAAATTAGAGTTGCGGATGGATAATGTCATTTTCAGAATGGGATTAGCCCCTTCCAGGAGCGCGGCTCGCCAACTGGTTACGCACAGCCATTTTACCGTTAATGGAAAAAAGGTGGACATCCCATCCTACGTGCTTGGGCAAGGCGATACGATAGCGCCAAACCCCAATAAACTGAAAAAAGCACCAGTGAAAAATGCGATAGAAAATATTAAAGGGAAAACCCTGCCGGATTGGTTGGCATTTGATGCGGATAGCAAACAGGGTGTGGTTCAGGCCTTACCTACAAGAGAGCATGTAACCATGCCGATTGAGGAACAGTTGATCGTTGAGCTCTATTCACGCTAACTGGGAGCCTGTTCGTTTGATCAAACTAATTAAAAACTGTTAAGACCCTAAATCAAGAGGTCGGAGGTTTCATGTTCACAGCTCAGGGAATTGTTAAACCCAAGCGATTAGAATTCGATAAGAAAAACAAATCGGAATATTACGGTAAACTCAGCGCAGGTCCGTTCGAACGCGGTTACGGAGTAACCATTGGCAACTCTTTAAGAAGAATGCTGTTGTCATCGATTGAGGGAGCCGCCATTGTTGCCGTAAAGTTTGAAGGAATCTTTCACGAGTTTTCCTCCATTCCGGGAGTGGTCGAGGATGTCACTGAAATCATCCTCAACCTCAAGCAGGTCAACCTCGAGTTGAAAGGTGAGGAGGCCTACAAGCGGATTTATATCAAAGCCTCGAAGCCGGGAACGATTTGCGCCAAGGACATCACGGCTGACCCAGATGTGGTGGTGCTGAATCCAGATCTTCCCATTCTTACTATTGACCAGAATGGCGAGGTGGAAATTGAAATGATTGTGCAAAAAGGCCGGGGCTATGTTCCTGCCGACAAACACAATATTGAAAATGAGTCTGTGCAGATGATTCCTATGGACTCCAGTTTTTCCCCGATCGAAAAGATCACCTTCCATGTTGAGGATACCCGGGTTGGGCAATCCACGGATTATGATTCCCTCGTTATGGAGTTATGGACTAATGGAGGCATCACACCTGAAGATGCGGTAGCTCATGCCGCCAAAATTGTTAAAGATCACATGCAGATATTTATCAATTTTGATGAAGAGCCGGAACCGGTACAGCCCCAGGTGGATGAGAAAAAACAGAAGGTGCTGGCAAATATGGCCAAATGTGTGGAAGAGCTCGAACTGTCTGTGCGCTCCTACAATTGTCTTAAAAATGCCAACATACAGACCATCGCTGAACTGGTTCAAAAAACCGATGGCGAAATGTTGAAAACAAGAAACTTCGGCCGGAAATCGCTGAATGAAATTAAGGAAATTTTAGAGGACATGGGGCTTCACTTAGGAATGAAAGTCGATGAAGAAGACCTCAAACAAATCATTCAGGCCCAGAAGAAAAAAGAAATCGATACGGAAGTCGAGCTTTAGCAGTCTGCTCGGTGAAGTCATAACAGGAGTGATAAACAACCATGCGGCATTTAAAAGCAGGTAGAAAATTCGGACGGACCTCCGCTCACAGGAAGGCGTTGTTCAGAAACCTTGTTCAGGCTCTTATCCAAAGGGAGCGTATTAGCACGACTTTAGCGAAAGCCAAAGAACTGCGCGGCAAGGTGGAAAAAACGATCACCTTAGGGAAAAGGGGTACGCTTCACGCCCGCCGTCAGGCTTTCAAGCTGGCTCCTGCCAAAGAAGCTGTGCAAAAAGTGTTTGGTCCGCTTGCGGAACGTTATGCCAATCGACCGGGTGGGTATACCCGGATCATTCGTATTGGTCACCGTAAGGGGGATGATGCGCCGATGGCGTTTATCGAGTTGGTAGACCGCGAGGGCGAAGCAAAAGCTCCTTCCAAAGGAAAAACGGCACCGGAAAAAGAAGCGGCACCGAAGAAAGAAGCGAAAAGCACCAAACCAAAGGTGACTGCAAAGAAAGCCGAGCCTAAAACAAAGGAACCGGCGGCCAAAAAAACCACAGCCGATAAAAAGAAGCCCGACCCTAAAAAAGAACCCGCCAAAAAAGACAAGCCGGAAGATAAGAAAAAGAAATAACCCCCCACTGGGCGTGGGGCCAGCGTGCCGTCGCTTTATTTGGCGAGCAAATGTTTTTCCCCGCTTAACTTGTCTTTGCCCAGTTGCCTCTACCTACAGGCAGTTTTTGGGTACCCCTGTTGGTTCCTGCTTGAACCTGTAGTTCGTAGTTTCCTTGATATAAATCAGAAGATCATCATAGCTCTTGAAATGCTCGGTGAAGCCGTAGTCATCGCCGGTATATTCGCACGACTCCGTGCTGTGCTCGCGGCACATATAAGGTCGGTGCTCATAGATGGCGCATTTGTTGTCCGGCATTAAAAAATTGCACCGACTGTGGATCATGATGTACCAGTCTTTCCGGTAGATATAAAACGAAACGTTTTCATGGGCGATCTTCCACAATAAACTTTCATAATCCCGCCGGTCTTCAGGTTCATCAATCCCAAACGCGAAATAATTACAACAATAAGCCGGAAGGCATTTTTCACATTGATGGGTGTCATCCCGTTTGCTCTTTGTCTTTGCCATGGATGGGTCCTTGCTAGGTTAAGAATAAAATATGAAGAAAAGCGAATCTGATGTTTCGGAAGATTCAACCAGCGGCTATTTTGCCTGCTTGACTTCGCAGAGTCAACCCACTAGCGTAGGGCCAGCTGGTAATAGCGCTCTCTGGCGAACAAGACTTGAATGGTTCTAAACATTTGTCCATGTTACCGATTTTCACAAATACATCCTATGTCCGCCGCGCCTTCCTGGTAAGCCTGTTTTTGGCCTTGACGGGGTTGATCTATTTCAATTCTCTGAAAAATGGTTTTGTGTTCGATGACCAGCATTACATCGTCAAAAACCATTTAATCAAGGTCCTGGACAGCCAGGGATTGTGGAATATGTTTTCCTCATTTTATATGTGGGACTACCTTCCCTTGACTCTACTTTCCCTGAGCTTTGATTATTGGCTTTATGGTCTGAATCCAGCTGGATACCATTTCTCCAATACCCTGCTTCATTTCATAAATTCCCTTTTGGTTTATCAACTGGTTCTTCAGATTACCAGGTCGGGAAGGGTCGCTTTATGGGCTTCATTAATCTTTCTGGTGCATCCGTTACAGGTGGAAAGCGTGGCCTGGATTTCAGAGCGCAAAAACCTGTTATCTTTTTTCTTTTTTTCTTTTTCGTTTCTAACTTATTTACGTGGAGGAACGCGGTTCCTTTCCCTGTTTTTATTTTTTCTCGCCTGTCTCGCAAAAACTTCGGTGGTGATCCTCCCTCTCTTGCTGGTCCTTTGCGACATTTCATTTGCCGGCAAACCTATTAAAAGCATCCTGGTGGACAAGGTTTATTATTTTTTAATTTCCCTGGGGGTCACGATACTGACGCTGTTATCGCATTCGAGCGGGGGAACTCTACGCGAACATCCGGACCAAAATCCCATCAATACGGTTTTCAGTATGATGGTGGTTTTTAAGGAATACATAATAAAAATATTGTTCCCCATCAATTTGAATATCTGGTATCCCGATCAGGTTTATAAAAGTTTGATGGAGCCGCAGGTTCTGATTTCGGTTTCTGTGATAGCAGGTTATGTATGGCTGGTACGATGGAGCTATTCAAACCAGAGAGTGATATTTTTTGGCTTGGTCTGGTTTCTCATTGCATTGCTTCCGGTTTCCCACATCATTCCTTTTCCACAAATGATGGCCGACCGATTTCTTTATATTCCTATGCTGGGATTATTGATAGTCATGGTGTCAATGCCCAAAAGGGTGATGGGTTTTTTGGGGCTGTCGGTTATTTTGCTGTTTAGTTTATTAAGTATCAGCAGGAATTATGTCTATCAGGATGATTTCCATTTGTGGCAGGACAGTGTTTCGAAGAACTCGCACCACACCCGTTCAATGATGTTCCTCGGGCTTTCTTATTGGGGGAAGGGGGATCTGGACCGGGCACTGGAGATATTAAAACAGGCTACAATTCTGGAACCTGAAAATAATAGGGCCGTTCTCTATCGCGCTCATATTTATGCGGAACGGGAAGAGTGGAGTCAGGCGGAGTCTCTCTATCGGGAACTGGTTCAGAGGAGTCCGGAAAAGCCCAAATACTACACTCATCTGGCGGTTTTTCTGGGAAATCGAGACCAGATAAAAGAAAGCCTCGATTTATTAAATCAGGCTTTGGAGCGAGACCCCGGTTATGCGCTGGCCCATTTTAATCGGGCCGTTTTTCTGGATAGGGCTGGAGATTCGGGTGGGGCGTTCAGAGCTTATCAAAAGGCGGTAGCCCTCGAACCGGAATCGGCTCACTATCAGTATATTCTGGGTATGTTCTATATGAAACGGACCGACCAGCCCGAGTTGGGTCGCAACCATCTCAACTTAAGCCTTCGCCTTAATCCCGACCAACGTTCGGCTATCCGGCAAACGCTCCTTCAGGCGGGGTCAGCATTGCCCAAATAGCGAATAAAAAACGAATAAAGGCGGGGCAATAAAGGCACATGGGTTTTGCTGGAATTTCTTATGCTACTGCGATTGGTGGGGCTGGATGTCCGCCTATTGGGGCGGGGCGCTGGTTTGCGTCGTATAGAAAAACTGCTGGATAAAAGGAGTTGACAAAAAGGGGAGAACTGGATACAGTGGATGAGCTTTAAAAGCTCCCAGACAAAAATCCCTTATAAAACCAATCAATTATCCAGCTAAATTTTTTCGTGCTTTCGCCGCTAATCAAATAGAACAAACTCACACTATAAAACTATTATCGAATCTTCCCCGTCTTTGACCTTGAGCCCCATTCCAAAGGCGTGACACTTATGAGAACAAATCATTCCTAATTTCCCTCAAAGAAGCTACAAACCATGACCCAAATGAACATAGAAGAACTCAAGTCTAAAACCATATCCGAACTCACAAATATTGCCAAAGATCTGAAGATTCAAGGCCACAGCGGGCTTAGAAAGCAGGACCTGATATTCAGGATTCTGGAAGCCAAGACTGAGAAGGACGGCCTGATGTTTGGCCAGGGAGTGCTGGAGATTCTCCCTGATGGATTCGGTTTTCTGCGGGCACCGACTTACAACTATCTTCCGGGTCCAGATGATATTTATGTGTCACCGTCCCAGATTCGCAAGTTTGATATGCGTACGGGTGATACCATTTCCGGCCAGATTCGTCCACCCAAGGATAGCGAGCGTTATTTTGCTCTGTTGAAGGTGGAGGCGATCAACTTTGAGAATCCGGAAAAGACCAAGGACAAAATTTTATTCGACAACCTGACACCGTTGTACCCCGAAGAACGGATTCGACTGGAGACACCGGGTGGCAAGGACTACAGTGCCCGGGTGATGGACCTGATGACCCCCATTGGCAAAGGCCAGCGTGGGTTGATTGTGGCACCACCCAGAACCGGGAAAACCATGTTGTTGCAATCCATTGCCAACAGCATCAGCACGAACTTTCCGGAAATTGCGTTGATCGTTCTGCTCATTGATGAGCGTCCGGAGGAAGTGACCGATATGGAACGTTCCGTCAAGGGCGAGGTCATCAGTTCTACTTTTGACGAGCCGGCGCAAAGGCATGTGCAGGTGGCGGAAATGGTAATCGAAAAGGCCAAACGTCTGGTTGAGCACAAGAAGGATGTGGTGATCCTCCTGGACAGTATTACGCGTCTGGCCAGAGCTTATAATGCTATTGTTCCTCCCAGTGGGAAGGTATTGTCGGGTGGTGTGGATTCCAATGCCCTGCAAAGGCCCAAGCGGTTTTTTGGTGCCGCCAGGAACCTTGAAGAAGGGGGAAGCCTGACCATTCTCGCTACGGCACTCATCGATACGGGAAGCCGTATGGATGATGTTATTTTTGAAGAATTCAAGGGAACGGGTAACATGGAAATCGTCCTCGACCGCAAACTGGCAGACAAGAGAACTTTTCCTTCCATCGACATCAACAAATCAGGAACTCGAAAAGAAGAGCTTTTGCTCCCCGAGGAAGACCTCCAGCGTGTGTGGTTGTTGAGAAAGGTTTTGATCCCGATGGGCATCCATGATACGATGGACCTTCTCCTGCAAAAGATAAAAGAAACGAAAACTAACGCCGAGTTTTTAGCGGCTATGAACTCTTAATGGTGACTCAATGAAAAGCGACATTCATCCTGAATATTATGAAACCACAGTGCGGTGTGCATGTGGAAGCGAAGTGCAGACCCGTACAACCCTGAAAGACCTTCATGTGGAGATCTGTTCCCAGTGCCATCCTTTTTTCACAGGAAAACAGAAGCTCATGGATACCGCTGGTCGCATTGAAAAATTCAAGCGCAAATATGCCAAGGCGAAACCTGCCGCTGCGCCGGAAGCAACCAGCCCCCAGTAAACGCGTCCACCTTCTTTTTTCTTTCCCCTGATCCCCCGGGGTTTTTCGAGAAACCATTCCATCCATGTTTGATAAGCTGAAATCGGTTGAGAAGCGTTATGATGACCTCAACCAATTGCTCAGCGATCCTAAAATCATTTCCCAGCAGTCCGAGTTCCAGAAGTATGCCAAAGAGCAGTCGGAGCTTGCCCCTATTGTTCGCCAGTTTCAGAATTGGCAGAAGATCGATAAGCAGTTGCAGGAGAGTAAAGCAATCCTGGATGAGGAAAAAGATCCGGAATTGATTGAAATGGCTCAGGAAGACATGGCCGACCTGGAAATCAGAAAACAGGAAACGGTAGAGGCCCTGAAACTTCTTTTACTGCCCAAAGACCCTCGTGATGAGCGCAACGTCATTGTGGAGATTCGTGCTGGTACAGGAGGTGAAGAGGCGGCACTTTTTTCAAACGACTTGTTCCGCATGTATTCGAGGTATGCTGAGGAAAGAAAATGGAGCGTAGAAATTTTGAGTTCCAGCCTGACTGGTAAAGGCGGATTCAAAGAAGTTATTTTCAGCATTTCGGGGAAAAGGGCTTACAGCAAACTGAAATACGAAGGAGGCACTCACCGGGTGCAACGGGTTCCCGATACAGAAAGCCAGGGGCGCATTCATACCTCGGCGGTGACGGTTGCTGTTTTGCCGGAGGTGGAGGATGTGGACATCAAAATCAACCCGGCGGATATAAAGATAGATGTCTATCGGGCGTCCGGGCCAGGGGGCCAGAGTGTCAACACGACCGATTCGGCGGTGCGCCTGACATATATCCCGACTGGAATGATTGTGACTTGTCAGGATGAAAAATCGCAACATAAAAACCGGGAAAAAGCCATGAAGGTACTGAGAGCCCGGCTATATGATGAAGAACAAAGAAAACAACACGAAGCTATGGACAGCGAACGTAAGCAGCAGGTTGGCACGGGTGACCGTAGTGGACGCATTCGTACCTATAACTATCCTCAGGAGCGAATAACCGACCACCGGATCGGTTTAACCTTGCATAAGTTGTCTTTGGTGATGGAGGGGGATATGGATGAGATTATCGACGCGTTAACGCTCCATTTCCAGACACAGGCTCTGAAAGGAGAATAGGGTGGAGGTTCTTGAAGAATCAAAACTGGACCCTTGCCGGGATAGGACTCTTCACTCCTTTCTCAATTGGGCCTGCCACAAATTTTTGCAGGCAGGGGTTGCATCTCCCCGGTTAGACGCAGAAATCCTGGTGGCAGATGGTCTTGGGGTTTCAAGAACGGAGTTGATGACGCATCCTGAGCGAACTTTGAATCGAGTTGAGGAGCAGATGCTTTGTTCCAGAATCGAGAGAAGGGTTTTGCGCGAACCCGTTTCTCATATAACCGGAGTTCAGGAATTCTGGTCACTTGAATTTGCAGTCAATGAGAAGGTTCTGACACCTCGACCGGAAACAGAAACTCTGATTGAGCAATGTTTGAAAGCGCTGGCAAAAACATCTTCGCCTGTTCAAATTCTGGACCTGGGAACCGGGTCGGGAATTCTTTCCATTATTTTGGCGAAAGAAATCTCTCAAAGTCATGTCACGGCAATTGAAAATTCTACCGAAGCATTAGAGGTTGCCCGGAAAAATGCGGCGCGTCATGCAGTGACGGACCGGGTTTGCTTTGTAGCCGGTGACTTGATGAAGGTGGACTGGCAAGGACCGTATCATCTTATTGTTTCCAATCCGCCCTATATTGAATCGGAAAACCTGTCAAAGTGCATGCCCGAGGTTCGGCAATATGAACCAGCCCAGGCACTGGATGGGGGGAGAGATGGTTTGGACTATTACCGGTTCATCATTTCGATGGCGTGGAAAAGACTGGAAGAAAATGGTTGGCTGGTTTTGGAGATCGGGCACACTCAGGCCCCGGCTGTGATTGCTTTAATGCAAGGCAGTTCCCGCTATCAGGATATTCAGGTGATTCAGGATTATTCCGGTTATGACAGGGTGGTATTGGCGAGGGCTGTGAATGGATAAAATCATTATAGAGGGGGGACGGCCTTTAGAGGGTACGGTCAAGATTAGCGGAGCCAAGAACGCAGTTCTTCCTATTCTGGCCGCAACACTTCTGACTCGTGGACGCAATATCATTGAAGGGGTTCCAAAGGTTCGCGATGTAGCAACCATGATTCAGCTTCTCAAGGACCTGGGGGCGGAAGTTGAGAGTTATCGCGACGAAAAAATTATTTTGGATACGTCCTCCGCAAACAACCCGGAAGCACCTTATGACCTGGTTTCTACAATGCGGGCTTCCTGTCTGGTCCTGGGGCCTTTGTTAGCCAAGTTGGGACGAGCCCGGGTTTCCCTGCCAGGAGGCTGTGCCATAGGAGCGCGACCCATTGATCTCCATATCAAAGGACTAGAAGCAATGGGGGCGAAGGTATGGCTGGAACAGGGTTATGTGCATGGGACAGTCGATTGCCTTAAGGGTATTCAGTTTTATTTTGATACGGTTTCGGTGACGGGTACCGCGAACCTGATGATGGCGGCATCTCTCGCGGAAGGGGAAACCATTCTAGAAAATGCGGCCAAGGAACCCGAGGTCGTGTTTCTTGCAGATATTTTGAATCAGGCCGGAGCAAAAATTGAAGGGCAAGGCACCGATATGATTGTTATTCAGGGAGTCTCCTCCTTGAACCCGATTGAGTGCCGAATTTTTCCGGACCGCATTGAAGCCGGTACCTACATGATTGCGGCGGCCATCACACAGGGAGAGGTGTTGGTTGAAAATTGTATCCCGCAACATGTGGAACCCATTATTCTGAAGCTTCAGGAGGCCCAGGTAGATGTGGAAGTGGAAGGCTCTTCGATTCGAGTTCGGGGCGGACGTCCCTTGCTTGCTGTTAACGCCAGAACCCATCCTTATCCGGGTTTTCCCACGGACATTCAGGCCCAGTTCATGGCGTTGATGACATTGGCGCGTGGACAGAGTATTATTATGGAAACCGTATTTGAGAATCGGTTTATGCATGTTGCGGAATTAAAAAGGATGGGTGCTGACATTACGTTGGATGGACACACGGCGGTTATCAATGGAGTCCAAGGTCTTTCAGGTGCTCCTTTGATGGCCACGGATCTTCGGGCCAGTGCTTCACTGGTGCTGGCGGCTCTGGCGGCGAAAGGCCAGTCCGTCATTTCGCGTGTTTATCATATTGACCGCGGATATATGAGTATGGAAAAAAAGTTATCCTGCCTGGGTGCCCGAATACAAAGGGTCAAGTAAACTCGATTTATTTTTAGGGCACTCATAAAAAACAACATTTAACGGCTTGGGTTATGGATACAACACGCCCCCTTTGCAGCCAGGAGATTCACAGTTTTTTGTTGTGGATGCCCAATTGGATAGGCGATGTGGTGCTGACGCTTCCGGTAATACAATCCCTGCGTCGTGCTTACCCAGTGGCCCGTATTTCTGTTGTTGTAAAATCCCCTTCCGATGAATTACTTCTGGGTCACCCCGCCATCAATACGGTTTTAACTTTGCCTTCCGGGTCGGAAAATGGATTCTGGCAAAAGGTTAAATTTGCCCGCAACCTGAAAAAATTTAATTTTGATGTTGGCGTGGTGTTCCCCAATTCTTTTGGCTCGGCGTTTCTTTTAAGTCTGACAGGGGTGAAATGCCGTTTAGGTTATACCACCGATGGAAGAGATATTCTGCTCACTCATCCTGTCAAAACGACATCGCGTTTAAAAAAAGAACAATACCGTGTTGAATATTTTTTTAAAATTCTTTCATCCCTGAAGCTGGATATCCCTGACCGTGAATTTTCCCCACTCATTCAACAGGAAGGGGACATCACGACTCGAGAAGTCTTGCTGGATATGGGCTTGGATGAAGACGAGGAATTTCTGACCCTACACCCGGGAACCTCGAAGGTGGAACGGGGCTGGCATGCCGAGAGGTTTGGAATCTTGTGTCAGAAGCTGATTAAAGAAGATGGGATGCGATTGGTTCTTTTGGGTACGGAAAAAGAATCACAATTGCTGAACCGGATCAAGAACTCCAGTCAAGCAGGAGCGATCAAGATCATTCCTCCGGTTAACTTGAGGGTTTTGACTGGCCTGTTAAGAAAGAGCCGATTATTCATTGGCAATGACAGTGGGATGATGCATCTTGCGGCAATGGTTGGGATTCCGGTTCTGGGGATTTTTGGGCCAGGAAGCCCCGCGACAACGGGACCTTATATGGCCATGGAAAAGCAGGAACTGGTGACAAAAAATTTCAGTTGTTCTCCCTGCAGACAGAGATTTTTTAAGGAGTGCCAACCGTCCCCTCTCAACAAGCCTTATTGTCTTGAAGACATTACTGTGAAAGATGTCCATGAGGCTGTGCGCCGAATGCTAAAGCGGTACTAGAGTTAGCAAAAATATGCAGATATGCCCTAAGTGTGATGAAAAGTTTTCCGACACATCTTCTAGTTGCCCAGCTTGCAATATAGAGGTTGCATCGTCAGTGGAGCAGAGTGAGGCCCCTGATCTGGTGGTGCTTTGTACGGTTTTAAACGAAGCCAAGGCTTATATTATGCGGGGTTTTCTGGAAAGCGAGGGCATTCCCTGCCAGTTGGAGAATATATCTTTTCATGCAGAGCCTGCGCCGGTTGCGGATCTTATGAAGGTTCGGCTTTGGACGCTCAGAGAAGATGCAGAGCGAGCCCGTAGATTACTGGAAGAATGTTCCCCTTAGCAGGGGAGGCAGCTGGGCAAGGGCTTGATTGCGCCGAGACAACTCTTTGCTCGCCAGAAAAAGCGACGGCTCACTGGGTCGCGCGTTATGCTCATCATTTGCCTTCGTGCCCCGAAGGGGTATCACGCTGGCGACGAGTGGGGATTAATCCGAAAACCTGAATTTAAAAATATACCAGAGAGCGGCGAAGCCGTCCTTCCAGGTGATTTTTTTCCCTTCTGAGTAATCCCTGCCACTATACGAGATGGGGACTTCGTAGATCCGGAATTTTTTCTTTGCGACCTTGGCGGTGAATTCGGGTTCAAAACCAAAACGGTTGCATTTGAAAGTCAGGGCATCGTTCACTTCTTTTGTAAAAACCTTGTAGCCGGTTTCCATGTCGGTCAGGTTTAGATTGGTAGACATATTCGACAAGGTGGTAAGAAATTTATTGCCGAGGTAATGCCAGTAGAACAATACCCGATGAGGGCCTCCCAGAAACCGGGAACCATACACTACATCGGCTCGCCCGTCCAGAATGGGTTCCAGTAATATTCCGTAGTCCGCAGGATTGTACTCAAGGTCAGCATCTTGAATGATGATGATCTCCCCATTGGTTTTGGAAAAGCCCGTCCGTAATGCGGCGCCTTTACCTTTATTGCGGTCATGGTAAAGGACCTGGAAATTTTCCCTGCCTTCATATTCTTTTAAAACATCCCGCGTCCCGTCTGTGGAGTAATCATCTATAAGGATGATTTCTTTTTCATAATCCACAGCCTCGACCTTGGAAATCACGACATGAAGCGTGTCGCGTTCGTTGTAAACCGGAATGACGATGGAAAGTTTAACCAAGGTAAGGTCTAGAACAGGGTGTAAATAAAAGGGGCAACGGCACTGCCTTCTGTCAGCACGATAAGCAGGCTCATCAGTAGCATGATGAAGACAATGGGTCCCAGCCACCATTTTTTCCGGGTTTTGAGGAAATCCCAGAATTCTGCTAATAAGGCAAGCTTGCTGTCTGGATCGGATGGATTACTCATTAAAACAATTCCAATTGTTATTTGTACCTAATAGATTTTAGAACAAGAATGGCCCAAAGTCTAAAAGAATTTTATCGGATTTTAACCCTAAAACCTTTAACTGGCTTGGGAGTGCTTCAGCGGAAATCCCATTTGACGGGATAAAAGATTTCCGATTACTCCGGTCAGGCTGCCGGTAATCAGAGCCAGTGAGAAGAAAAAGGGAAGCAGGACGAAAAAGGAAGCTTGTTTTATAAGAAAAAAGTAAACACAGACTGCGGTAATGAAGGTGTGGGTATAGGCTCCACAAACACTGACGCCAACAAGGCTGAACGGTCCTTTTCCCCTGTTGTAAACTCCGCACATGATTGCAGTGCCGGCCAGGCCTCCCACCAGACTGAGGAAAAAGGTGGGACCTAAAAATGTTCCCGCAAGAATGGAACCCAGTATGACCCGGAGCAGGGTTACGATAAAAGCCTCTTTGGTTCCCAAATAAACCAGGGCCATAAGGGTCATCAGGTTGGCCAGGCCCAGCTTGACCCAGGGGGTGGGTAGGGGGAGCAAGGCTTCAAGGCGATGCAATATCACCCCCAATGCCACCATTAAAGCCATGATGATTATTCTCTTGTTTTGCGCGATGTTCTCGGTGTCGTGGGAAAGCGATTTCATTTTCCGTTGGAGAAACTGTACTTGCCCCTCTTGAGGGTTACATTTATTTGATCCCCCAGCTTGAACGTCCCGGTTAGGATTTGCATGGAGATAGGGTTTTCGATTTCTTTTTCGATCAAACGTTTTAAAGGCCGGGCACCATAGATCTCACTATAACCTTCTTCTGAAAGTTTATCGATGGCTTTGGAGTCCACGCTGAGGGATAGGTTTTTATCGTTCAGGCGGTTGTTGAGGTGTTGAATCATCAAATCAGCAATCGCGCGAATATTTTCCCTTGTCAAAGCGTGGAAGACAATTAAATCGTCAAGGCGGTTGAGGAACTCGGGTTTGAAGAGTTTTTTTGCTTCGTTGAGTACCAGGTTTTTAATAACCTCATATTGCTTGCTGGCTTCTTTTGTTCCAAACCCGATTCCTTTATTGGGTTCAGAAATAGTTTTCGAACCGATGTTAGATGTGCCAATGATGATGGCATTTTTGAAACTGGTTACACGGCCATGAGCATCTGTTAGTCTGCCGTCATCCAGCAGTTGCAGAAGAATATTGAATACGTCAGGATGTGCTTTTTCCAGCTCGTCCAGAAGAATGACAGAGTAGGGATGTCTGCGGACTTTTTCAGTCAGTTGGCCTCCCTCATCGTATCCGACATAACCCGGTGGAGATCCAATGATTTTTGAGACGGAATGTTTTTCCATGTATTCGGACATGTCGAGCCGGATCAGTCTGTTTTCATCATCAAGAAGAAATTCCGCCAGGGCCTTTGCCAGCTCTGTTTTTCCCACCCCGGTCGGGCCAAGCAGGAGGAAGGCCCCGATGGGTTTGTCTTTTTCCTTAAGGCCCGCTCGGTTTCTTCGAATGGCGTTACTAACAGCTATGATAGCATTATCCTGCCCAACGACCCTCTTATGCAGGTTGGCTTCCATGTGAGTCAGTTTGTCCTGCTCGGTTTCCTGAATTTTATTGACAGGAATTCCCGTCCAGTCTGCCACCACAGTAGCGATATCTTCGGCGGTGACATAGTTGTCCATAGTGGTGAGAGTTTGTTTCCAGTCGCCACGTTCCTTTTCAAGTTTTTCATCAATGGTAAGAATTTCCTGCCGAAGGGCGGCAACAGCTTGAAAATTTTGTTGCTCGAATTCTTCCTTCTGCTTTAGGTTCAGCCGGTTTTTTTCGTTTTCCAATTCCCTTACATGAGTGGGAACATTAATCAGGGCCAGGTGTTTTTGAGCGCCCGCCTCATCCAGTAAATCCACAGCCTTATCGGGCAGAGCCCGGTCAGAGATATGTTTTTCAGAAAGTTTTGCGGCAGTGATCAGGGCTTCCTCCTTGAACCGGATCGAATGGTGTTTTTCATAGTGTGACTTCAATCCATCAAGAATCTTAATGGTGCCTTCAACAGAAGGTTCCTCGACCAGAATGGGCTGGAATCTTCGCGACAGGGCTTTATCTTCCTCAATATGTTTTTTGTATTCATCCGATGTGGTGGCTCCGATGCACTGAAGCTGTCCTTTGGAAAGAGCGGCTTTGAGCATATTTGAGGCATCAACGCCTCCTCCCCCCGCTCCTGCGCTGACGATTGTATGGAGTTCATCGATAAAGAGGATGATGTTTCCCTGGGCGGCGATGATTTCGTCTTTCACCGCTTTCATGCGTTCTTCGAATTCACCACGCATTTTGGCGCCAGCGATGATCTCTGACATCTCCAATACCTTGACCTTTTTGCCCAGCAGGGTATCCGGAACTTCGGCGTTGACGATTCTCTGTGCAAGGCGTTCCACGATGACGGTTTTCCCTACTCCCGGTTCCCCGATAATTACGGGATTGTTTTTTCGTCTGCGGGAAAGAATCTGGATGATGCGGTTGATTTCCTTTTCTCTTCCGATGACGGGGTCCAGATCCCCTTTGCGAGCCAGGTCTGTAAGGTCGGTGGTGAATTGTGCCAGAATATCAGATTTGCCTTCAGCATCTTTTTCACTGATGGTCCGGCCTCCACGCAGGGATTCAATCTCATTCTTGACCTTTTCGTAGGTCACTCCCATTTCCGCAAGCAGGGCAGGCATTTTTCCCAGGCTACTATCAAAGTGGGACAGGAACAAGGCTTCCAGCCCAATGAACTTGTCACCCAATGCTTTTGCCTGCTCCTGGGCGGCTTTGAATAAAGCCTCTGTTTCTTTTGGAACCTGAATATGCCCTATGGCAGAACTGTGGAACTTCGGTTCATCTTTTTGCAGGGAATAAATTTTTTCAATAATTTTTTGGGAAATCTCCAAGTCGTGGGGATAAGCGGTTTCAAGAATTTCCACGATCATGGAATCTTCCTGCGACAGCAGGCCGAGCAAAACGAAATCCGGCGTCAACGTATCCTGGTGCAGGTTGATCATTTCCATGGAGCCTACATTGAGGGCTTCGATCACCTTGTCTGTAAAATTGCGGATATGCTGTTGAAGCATATTTTAGTTCTCAGGTTTAAAGGTTAATAAAGTTTGCATGTGAAGCCGGACCGAGTCACTCAACGCGTCATAGTCGTAGCCTCCTTCGAGCATGGAGAGTAACCGTCCATCGCAAACATCCCCGGCAACACTCATCATCAATTCGGTCATTTTACCAAAGCAATCGGTGGTCAACTCTATTTGGCCCAGGGGATCCTTCTGATGCGCATCAAAGCCGGCCGAAATAATTATCAGATCGGGTTTGTAGCGTTGAATTTCTGGTATCAGTTTATTTTCCACTGCGGAAAGGTAATCGTCATCATCTGCGTAGGCATCCATTGGAAGGTTCAATGTGGTGCCCAGCCCATCTCCAGTACCGGTTTCTCCTGCCGCCCCTGTGCCGGGATAAAACGGGTATTGATGCGCGCTACCGTAATAAATGGATGGGTCATTATAAAACGAGTGCTGGGTGCCGTTGCCATGATGCACGTCCCAATCGAAAATAAAAATCTTGTTCAGTCCTTTTATTTTTTGCGCGTATCGGGCGGCTATTGCCACATTGTTGAACAGGCAGAACCCCATTGCATGGTCTTGCTCGGCATGGTGCCCCGGTGGGCGCACAGCGCAAAAGGCGTTATGGATACTACCATCGATGAGTTGATCAATGGCACTCATTCCTGCCCCGGCGCTTAAAAGTGCCGCATCATAGGAGTCGGAAGAGATTACCGTATCGCCGTCCAAATTACGTACCTCGTCCACGCAACTCTGCTTAACGCTTGCGACATAGCCGGCATCATGCACCCGGCTAATTTCTTCCACAGTGGCTTTGCGGGGTTGTATTGGAGTGAGGTTGTTGTAAAATTCAGAGGACTCCAGCCGGTTCTGAATGGCTGTTAATCGACCGGGGTTTTCGGGGTGCGGTTCAGTTTCATGCCTGAGGTAAAATGGATCCGATGCGTAACCCGTTTTATTCGTCATAAGAACTTTCCCGTTTAACCACTCGGCGCCAGCATGGTGCTGGACCCAGAGAGCAATAACTCCATCTGGCCAGCAAAAAATTTTTCGACTTATTAAGTCCGTTGAGTAGTTTGAGAATATCAGAATCCATGAATTGAATCAACTTCCTTAAGTTTATGAATCTTTTAGAAAAACAAGAGCAGTTGGCCGAGCTTAAAGCTTTTGCGGAAAGCCTGGGTTTTGATGGATTCGGGGTGGCTCATCCTGAACTGGGCCCAGCTGGTGAGAGGTTCGGGGAATGGCTGGATGAAGGTTATGCCGGCGAAATGGCCTATATGCGGCGTGGTGAGGAGAAGCGGAAAAATCCTCATCTTGTGCTGGAGGGTGTAAAAAGCATTCTCTGTTTTCGCACCAATTACTATGCAATGGAAAAGGATATGAGCTATGTCGAGCATCGTGATATTGCGGATATTTCCATCTACGCTTTAAACAAGGATTACCACGATACCATCACGCCGCGTTTGCGACAGATGGAGGAAAAAATCCAGGCGAAGTTTGAGGGATGCAGAACCCGGATTTATGTAGACACGGGCCCCCTGCTCGAAAAGCCTTTGGCCCAACAAGCGGGCTTGGGCTGGATTGGCAAGCATACCAATCTTCTCACCCAGGGTGTGGGGTCCTGGTACTTTCTTTCTGAAATACTGACCGATGTGGTCCTTCCTCAATCCCAGCCTGTTGAGGATCATTGCGGCACCTGCCGGAGTTGTATAGATATCTGCCCGACAAAGGCCATCATCGCCCCCTATGTTCTGGATTCAAACCGGTGTATTTCCTACCTCACTATTGAGTTGAAAGGAGTCATACCCGTTGAGTATAGAAAAGCAATTGGCAATAGAATTTACGGTTGCGATGACTGCCAGATAGTTTGCCCGTGGAATTCTCATGCGGTTAAAACCGATGAGCCGGACTTTCAAAACAAGCAGGACACGCTCAACTTGATTGACTTGATTCAGATCACTGGAGAAATGTTCAGCCGAAGGTTCAAGGGAAGCCCGATCAAGCGGATAAAACGAAGGGGACTGCTGAGAAATGTTGCCGTTGCCCTGGGCAATTCCGGCAATCCGCAGGCCATACCTCCTCTGCTCAAGGTGCTGGATGACGAGGAACCCTTGATCCGGGCGCACGCGGTCTGGGCTCTGGGCGAACTTTCAGGGCTCGAAATCCTTCCTGCTATTCAGGAAAAATTAAATAATGAGAAGGAAGATATTGTCCTCGAAGAGCTGGAAAGAGTGGTGGCTCGATTTGCCACCTCGTAAGCGTATGTCAACTTCATCATAGGTTTGGTGTTTCCCATTATGGTGCAAACTTACCCTCGACCCCTTTTAGTTCTTTCCGGACTTTTCCTGATTGCTCTGGCTGTTCGTGTTCTTTATTTTGTTGAGCTTTCCCAGCTGCCTTATTTTGATATCGTCCTTCCTGTTTATGATCATTTCAACTTTGATCAGGGCGCGTTGAATTTTGCGGCGGGTGATGTGTTGGCCCGGTCACCCAATAACAGCTATTCCCCCCTTTATAAGTATTTTCTGGGAAGCCTTTATTTTATATTTGGCAGAAATTTTTATGTGGTCTACGGCCTGCAATTTATACTGGGGGCTCTGGGCGCGGTTCTAATATTCTTGATAGGGAAAAGGCTGTTTGATGTTCGTGTGGGTCTTTTGGCATTTATCGGTTTTGCCTTTTACTCCACAGAAATCATATATGAAGGGATCATTCTTCGTGCCGCCTTCATTACCTTTTTGGGAATTCTCTCGTTTTATGCGCTGATCTGTTTACGCGAATCTCCTACCTCATTGATGCTGATAGGTTGCGCCCTGGCCCTGTCTCTATTTTTTCAATCACGCCCTAATACTTTTCTGTGTCTGCCTTTTGTTATTTTTTATATTCATAGATTTGTCTTCAAAGGTTGGGGGCCAGAGGAGCGAATGAGAGGCTGGGGGATATTTTTGATTCCCTTGTTTCTTTCGTTTATTCCGTTGCTGGTCCAGTGTTATCTCGTTCATGGGAGGTTTGTGTTTTTTGATTCCAGCGGAGCCACTGCGTTTCTGCCGGGAAATTTTATTGATTATTCTGGTGTGGGGTTTGACTCGAATCTTTTGATTCGCTTCCAGAAAGAGCATCAGATGGAAAATCTTTCTCCCGCGTCTTTCATTTTTCAGCAGATCATGAGCGACCCCATCGGGTTTTTGCAAATGCTCTGGCGTAAGGTGTATTTTTATTTCAACGACCTGGAGGGGGCATCCAACCTTTCCACTTATCTTTATCTGGAAAACTCCAGAGTATTGCCTTTTTTGTTGAGCCACTTCTCCCTGTTTTCTGCTTTAGGGCTGATGGGGGTTGTGCTGGCAATCCGGAACAGGGAAAAAATATTTCTCCTGTATGCTTATCTGGCATGCCTGATTCTTTCAGTGGTTCTCTTTCATGTGGTGGCCCGCTTTCGAATTCCCTCCGCGCCGTTTTTGATCCTGTTTGCCGCCTATGCGGTGGGCAGAGCCTGCACCTGGTGGAACCAAAGGCAATTCAAATCCATTGCAGTATTTGTTTTGGTCTTTCTGGTTTTGTTCTATGGGTTGCGGGCTCCAGAGGACCAAACCAAGATTCGTTATGTAGATTATTGCAATTGGAGTCATGCCTATATGCTGGAAGAGAAATCGTTTGATGTGGATAAAGCAGAGACTTATGGAATTAAATGTCTGGAATCGGAGAGAAAAGTAAATTCCGATTGGGGAGTGACCAATACAACGCTGGCTTCTGTTTACAAACTCTACGGTTTTTATTTAATTCAGCAACAAGATGAAACCGCAGATAAAGTATTGAGGTATGCTTTTTCCATCGACCCGTTCGATTCCGAGTTATACCGGATGTATTCCGATTTCGAAGTGGGGCGCAACAATACCAGCTCGGCGATCCGGCATCTTCAAATCAGCCGGATTGCAGATAAAAGAGATGTTGTCCCGCTACGGACCCTTATCCAGATTTATTATAAAAACAACAGTGACCCCGGCAGGCTATTGGCGGCCTTAAAAATGGCACTGCCCATGGAAAAGGATCCGGGTATTGCTCAGCATGTGAAGAATGAGATTCGCCGGCTGGAAAGTTTGCTGGCCGATAAAAGCGACTGGGTAAAAACTTCTGCTGAAAAAGCCCAAAAATATCTTTTTGAAGGTAAATGGTCGGCGGCATTGGAGGAATATAAAAAACTGAATGCGTTCAATGCTTCCGATGCTGGTCTCCTCGTTGAGCAGGGGGTGGCATACGAGAATTTGAACGATAAAGAAAAGGCACTGGATTCTTATTATGATGCTTTGCTGGTCAAAGAGGATAGTCCGAAATTGAATAAAAGCCTGGGGGATTTTTACCTGTCCGCAGGGAATCCGGTTTTGGCAGTGCTTCACTGGAAGCGATACCTGGAAACCTCGCCACAAGAGGGCGAATATTTTCTGACCCAGAAGCAGTACCAGTTTTTTTCTCGGCAGTTGAGGATGAAGGGCCTGAAGAAACAGATTTTTGACCTTTCCGGGGAGCAAACCCGAGCCCTTTATAAAATCTACCGGACTATGAAGGTGGAATTAGGCCCATAAAGCGGATTCCAGCGAACAATCAAAACAAACCGTTGATCCTGCATAGGCTCCCGTCCTATAATCAGTAAAATTTATCCCCCTTTTTTTGAATAGGTTTATGGAAAATTCACGTTTTATAAAGGCTTGCCGGGGCGAACCGGTTGATAAAACTCCTGTTTGGTTCATGCGCCAGGCGGGTCGGTATATGAAAGTTTACCGGGACCTCAAAGAAAAACACACCTTTCTGGAAATGTGCAAGACCCCGGAATTGGCTTGTGAAGTTACATTGCAACCTCTGGATGTGCTGGGGGTGGATGCGGCTATAATTTTTGCTGATATTCTTCTTCCCTTGGAACCGATGGGGACGGGCTTGGAGTTTGTCGCAGGCGATGGTCCCATGATTCCTCGTCCGGTTAAGGACAGAAAGGCTGTCGAGGGCCTGTTACCGGTAAACGTGGAGGAACAACTGGGTTTTGTTGGCGATGCGATTCGTTTGGTGAGAAAGGAAATTAATATTCCCTTGATCGGTTTTGCCGGGGCACCATTTACTCTATGCAGTTATATGATAGAGGGTGGAAAGTCACGGGAATTTAAAACCACCAAGTTGATGATGTATGAATCTCCGGATGTTTGGGAGATGTTGATGGATAAGGTTTGCATCATGTTGGTGGATTACTTGAAGATGCAAGTTTCCGCAGGGGCTCAGGCTCTCCAGATATTCGACAGTTGGGTCGGATGCCTCAGCCCTCACGATTACGAAAAATATATTCTTCCTTATACCAAGCGTGTTTTTGATGGACTGAAAGATGTCGGAGTCCCTATCATTAATTTCAGCACCGGGACCTCCACGTTATTGGACACGGTGCAAAAGGCTGGCGGAGATGTTCTCAGCTTTGACTGGAGAATTGAAATAGATACAGCTCGGGCTATTTTGGGAAGTGACCAGCCAGTCCAGGGCAATCTCGACCCGGTAACGCTTTTTGCTCCCCTGCCGGTGATTCAAGATAGGGTCCATGATATCCTCAAGCGTGCTGGGGGAAGAGGCCATATCTTCAATTTGGGACATGGGATTTTGCAACACACCCCTGTAGAGCATGTCAAAGCTGTAGTGGAAATGGTTCATGAATACCAGCATGAATGATTTTTCAACCACCGAGCCACTGACCGGTGTTTTCCTTATGGCGCATGGGGCTCCCGAGTCCACCGATGATATTCCGGAATATTTGAGGAACATCCGAGGCGGAACGGAGTCCACTCCAGAGACTATCCAAATAATTCGCCACCGCTATGAGCAGATCGGCGGGAAATCCCCCTTGCGGGAAATTACCCAGGAGCTTTGCGCTCGGCTGGAAACTTTTCTCAACCAGCAGGGTCCACAGTTCAAGGTCTATTGCGGAATGCGTAACTGGAGTCCTTACATCCGTGACGAAGTAAAAAGGATGAAGGACGATGGAGTAAAAAGGGTGGTGGCACTTTGCATGGCTCCACAATTCAGTACCTGGAGCACACGCTTGTACTTCAAGGTTTTTAAAGAAGCGTTGAAAAACTGCGATGCTGAAGATATGGATGTACGCTACATTGGTAGTTGGGCGGATCACCCGCTTCTGATTGACGCGCTTGAAGAAAAATACCGGGGAGCTCTTGAAAAACTGGGGCCGAATGCTAAAGAGTCGGTTTACACGATTTTCACGGCACATAGTATTCCGTCCGAGTCTCTGGAGTTTGGCGATCCTTATGCAGAAGAGTTTGACAAAACCATTAACAGGCTTGTGGAACGTGTGCAACCGAGATACTGGTTCAAAGCTTACCAGAGCCAGGGCATGATACCGATTCCCTGGTTGGGGCCTACTGTAGAATCGGTTTTGGATAAGATCGCGAGACGGGGAGCGAAAACGGTTTTAATCGTCCCGGTCGGTTTTGTTTGCGATCATGTAGAAATTTTATTTGATATTGATATAGAATTTAATAAATATGCCAAAGAGCGTAAATTGAATTTACACCGCACCGAATCGTTAAACCTCTCCCCGACATTTGTTGAAGCACTGGCTTCTGTGACTTGGGAAAACCTTGCCTAAAGTGGCAACATCCTTCTAGCACTAAAGAATATTCATGGATCTTGAAAATTTAAATCCCCAGCAGTTGCAGGCTGTGCAACATAGTGAGGGGCCGTTGATGTTGGTGGCAGGGGCAGGCTCGGGGAAAACACGTGTCATCACCTGCCGAATTGCCCACCTTATCAAGGCGAAGGGCGTGTCTCCGGAAAGTATCCTGGCCATCACATTTACCAACAAGGCGGCAGGGGAGATGAAGGAGCGTGTTCGAAACATGCTGGATCTTCGCGGAGCTTTTCCCTGGGTTAGCACCTTCCATTCTTTTTGCCTGAGAATCCTGCGAAGGCATATTTCGGAATTGGGTTTCTCCAATGATTTTGTTATCTATGATGCTCAGGATCAACTGACCCTGGTCAAACAGTGCATGAAGGCGGCGCAAATCAGTTCGGACGCGTTTCCGCCTAAAACTCTCCTCAATCACATCAGTGGATTTAAGAATGATTTTTTGATGCCCGAAGATGTGCAACAGGATGCGATGCCGTATGGGCACCAGTTCAAGGCGGCAGGTCTTTATCCTGTTTACCAGTCTGCCCTGAAAAAAAATAACGCTTTGGATTTTGATGATTTGCTGATTTTTGCGGTCCGACTTTTTCAGGAGGTGCCTTCTTTACGGACTTATTACAACGATAAGTTTCGCTATATTCTGGTGGATGAGTTTCAGGATACCAACGCGGCGCAGTACAAGCTGGTGCGTTTGTTGTCGGAGTCCCATAAAAATATTTGTGTCGTGGGTGATGACGATCAGAGTATTTATCGGTGGAGAGGGGCAAATATAGAAAATATTTTGAAGTTTGAAAGTGATTTTCCCGGAACCACAGTGATCAAGCTTGAGGAAAATTATCGTTCCACACAAAATATTTTAAGCGCGGCGGGGAGTGTGGTGAAGGAAAATAGCAACCGGAGAGACAAAACATTATGGACGCAAAATGAAAAGGGCTCGCCGGTGTTATGCTACAAGGCTAAAGATGAAATCGATGAGGCTGATTTTGTTTGCGAAAAAATCCTGACATTGAACCGTGATGAAGGTTTTAGTTTCAATGAAATGGCGATTCTTTACCGTACCAATGCGCAATCCCGTGTAATGGAAGATGTGTTGCGGCGAAACGGGTTGCCTTATCAGGTTATAGGGGGATTGCGTTTTTACGAGAGAAAAGAAATCAAGGATGTTCTGGCATATATGCGGGTGGTTTTGAATCCGAACGACTCGGTTTCTTTAAAACGAATATTAAATGTTCCTGCTCGAGGAATTGGCAAGACCTCGGTGGAAAAAGTGGAGGCTTATTGCCAGGAGAAAGGTTTGACGCTTCTGGAGGGTTTGCGTGATAACGAACAACGGAAAATGACAGCCTCTGCTGCGGGCAGGAAGATCACTCAATTTCTGGAAATCATGGATCACCTGGCCGCCACTTTTCGGCAGGGCAATCCGCTGGAGCTTTTGCAAGAGGTGATAGACCGGTCGGGATATGGAGAAATGTTGGAGGCGGAGAATACTCACGAGAGTAAAGGGCGCATCGAAAACCTGAATGAATTGTTTTCCGCTGTGGAACAGTCGGTGGAGAGTGGAGAGGGGAGCTTGCAGGAGTTCCTGGATTCGGCTTCGCTGGTGGCCGACCTGGACAACTTTGATGATGAGCGGGGGGTTCTTCCGTTAATGACCCTGCATACCTGCAAGGGGTTGGAATTTTCTTCCGTATTTGTGGTAGGCATGGAAAATGGACTTCTCCCTCATGCCAGTTCCATGTCGGATCCGGAAGAATATGAAGAAGAGAGAAGGTTGTGTTATGTAGGTTTTACCCGAGCCCGAAAAAAACTGTTCGTCACCCATGCGCGGAGTAGGAGAGTTTATGGCACCATCTTTAACTACCAGCCTTCAGATTTTTTACTTGCCATTCCCGATGAAGTTATGATCCGGGAGTCCAGCGGGTTCGCCGGTGAGCTTGCCCCAAAATTTAACGATAACTTTGGACAATCCATTCCCTCCATGTCTTGCCAGGAAAAAGAAGAGGGTGGTTATTCGATTGGGACAAAAGTCTTGCACGCGAAGTTTGGATCGGGAATTGTGCTCAACCTTTCAGGAAGCGAAGAAGATTTGAGGCTGGAAGTGTTTTTCAAGGCTCCGCACGGGAAAAAGCAGCTCTCAGCCAGCCACGCGAAGCTGATTGTTCTTTGAAAGAACGGTCTGTTATTCTGACGCGGTTTTCAGAGACCGTTTTAAAATAGATTCCAACTTGGCTTTTGCCTCCAGAGAAAGTCTTAAGCTTAATACGATGCCATCGGGGTTGTAATCCTCTTTTAATATCAGGGCGACTTTCCTTATTTCCTGAACGAGAATGGCCTGGGAGTGATCAAGTTCTAGACGGTAAGGGGCTAGTTTTTTCTCGTAGTGATAGATGATTTGTTGGCGGAGCGAGTCAATGCCTTGTCCCGTTTGGCAGGAAATGCCAACCGAAGAAGGAAAAGCATGAAGAGCCCGGTCCAGAATTTCGATGTCGGGCAAGCTGTCAACTTTATTAAAGGCGATGACAATGTCGATGTCGTCTGCGCTCATTTCCCGGAGAAGATCATCGGCGGTGCGCATTTGTTCGATATATTCAGGGTGACTGAGGTCCACGACATGGATCAACAAATTGGCATCACGGACCTCATCCAGGGTGCTCTTAAACGAAGCGACCAGATCATGAGGTAGTTTGTTGATCAACCCTACGGTATCTGATAGCAATACCGGGTATGGAAAATTTTTCTTGATCTTGCGCACGGTCGCATCCAGGGTTGCGAAGAGTTTGTCCTCGACCAGCGTGTCGGCACCTGTCAGGCAATTCATCAAGCTGGATTTTCCCGCGTTGGTGTAACCGACCAATGCTACCTTATAAGTTCCTGATCGATTTTTTCGCTGAGTCTTCTTTTCCTTGTCAATTTGAACGAGCTTTTTTTCCAGCTTGTGGATTTCATTGCGGATCATTCGGCGGTCCAACTGGATCTGCGTTTCCCCTACGTCTTTCATGCCAATTCCACCACGTTGCCGGGAAAGGTGTCCCCACATCCCGGTAAGGCGGGGAAGCGCATACTTCATCTTTGCCAGTTCAACCTGAGTTTTCGCTTCCCGGGTTCGGGCGTGATCGCTGAAGATTTCCAGAATGACCCAGGGTCGGTCCATTACCCTGCACTTGAAGATATTTTCCAGCTCCCGGTTCTGCCGGGGCGAAAGTTCCTCGTCAAAAATGACTGCTTCAGGGCTATGGTGTTTAACGGCCAATCTGATCTCTTCCACTTTTCCGCTACCCACAAAGGTTTTGGGGTTAATATCCGTCAGGCGCTGAGTTAATGTGGCAACCGGATTATATTGGGCGGTGGTGGCGAGACCTGCCAGTTCCTCCAGCGAAATTTCAGCAGACGGTGAGGAGGGCATACTAACCCCCACCAATATGGCTTTCGGTTTTGAGGGATGGGTCTTTATGTGATTCGGAGTTTTGGTTTTCATGCGTTAAGCGGATTATAACGTATATTGGGATGTGCGGGGATGGATTTTGCGGTTATAAAAATGAGGGGAAAAGCCGGGAAAAGGAAGGGGGGTGCGCAGTTAGACGGGAGTTTTTTTCAGTCCTTCTGGAGGCTGGATTTTAATTTAATATATTTGGTATTCATATCATCCAACCTTTGAACGAGGGTCAGGATCAACTGTGCTTGAAATTTCTTTTGAATTACCAGATTGAATTTGTCTATGATTTCCTGGGTGATTTTCATGACCACAACTTGCTGGGAGTCGGCAAGGGCGTTGGTATTTCTGGGGCGATTGCTGATCAACGAAACCTCGCCGAAAATTGATCCGGCTTTTAGTTCCGCGATGGTAATTTCTTCTGGTTCCTGAAGGGAAATATGCCCGTCCCGAACAGGGGCCAAGGTTGACTTGGTAATTCGAATGGATCCGGTCAGGACCACGAATAGAGCGGACCCGCTGTCTCCTTCCGAGATGATGGTTTCCCCATCCTTGTATTTTTCAAAAATTCCAGAGGTGTTTACCAGCTTGGCTTTTTCCTCGTCTGAAAATTCCTGGAAAAAGGGCAACCGCTCAATGAATTCCAGAATAGGATTTTTGTCCAACTCACACCTCTAAGTCGATAATATGGAGCCAGCTGAAAAGGCACAGCCACTATAGAAGATATATTATCCTTTATGCACCACTTTTTTTCCAGATTTGTTTTCATATTTTGCGGCCAGTAAATCTATGAAGGACTGTGTTTCTTTCATTTGGCCTGAATTATCGTTTCTTTTGAAGATTTGGTGCGCCAATTTTGCGTACATGAGTGCGTTTCGCCCATCCCCCATTTCATCATAAATTCTCCCGATTTTGAGGTGGGTTTTGGCATTTTTGCGATTGAAATTCAGGGCCAGCTTGTATGCCCAGGCGGCCTGCTCGTAACTTCCCAAAAGCAGGCCTCCGTTACTGGAGAGTTCGAGTAGGTTTTGCCTTTCCTCATTTTCCTTTTGCGAATCCATGAAACGCTGGGCTTCCAAATAGGCATCCCCTAGTTTTGACAGTAAAGCCTCTGGATTGCCGCTTGTATTTTTTAAATTACTCTTCAAGCTTGAAATGTTTTTACTGAACCGGGAGAGTGTTTCCTGTGTAGATTCTTCGGTCGTTTCGACCGAGGTGTCTGGCAGGGAAGCTACGACCACTTCAGTTTTATCTTCCACAATTTTTTTCTGCTTCGGTTTTTTTTCAGTTTTCTTTTTTTTCCTTTCATCCAGCCTATTGCTGAAATTCCCTTCCAACGTTTCTGCGGTCTCCTCTTGTGTTTTTTCCTGCTTGTCTTGAGGGATTTGTGCAGGCAACTTTTTCTTGACGGCTGGCTGAGGTCGTTGCGCAGTCTGCTTTTTAACAACTCGTTTTTGGGTTGTTTTTCTGGCCAGCTGTTTTTTTACTTTTTTCTTTTTTACGGTGGATTTTCTTTGGATTTTTTTGCGTTCGGTCTTGCGCTTTTCTGTTCTTTTGCGGTCCACGACTTTAGACTTGGACTTGCGCACAACAGCTTGACGTTTCTCGGTTTTTTTGATCCGTTCTCTTTTCTTGATTTGCTTTTGTGTGGACCGGACATTTTTTTTTCTTGCGTAATTTCTTCCGGGTCGAATCATGTCTTAATTCAGCGACCCTTTTATTTTTAGCTATCTTCAAGGCCGCCAGTACTTCCCCCTGGACATTTTTAGAATCCCGCCTTTGAGTTCTCGTCCTTCTTTTCATGGCTCTCCGGGTTTCCTGCATGTCGGCCTTGAGTTCCTCGGCAATATTTTTGGAGGCCTGCTTGTAATCCTGTTGACTTTTTTTGAAGATGCTTCCGGCTTCAAACATTGCCGCGCCCGATTCGGTTCGGGAATCAGCCATGGTTATACTTTTCTCCTTTTGAAAATCGCTGAAGGCCGCACGGCTCGATTGCAGTACTTCTTTCGAGTCCGCTTTGGCAGAGTTCATTTCCCCCCGGGCCTCGACCAGAGAATCTTTAAGTGCTGTAGTTTCCTGTTGCCAGATTGCTTTTTGGCTCTGAAGAACTTGTTTTATCTCTTTAGTCATGGTCTTTGCTTCCATGCGCATTTTTTTCAGTTCTTTGCGCATTTCTTCTTTGCCTGCGAGAAAATCATTTTTGGACTTTTCCATGATTCCCAGTATTTCTTCCTGAATGGACTTGGTTTCCTGTTGCAGTCCTTGCAGTTCGGCTTTCAATTTCAGAGCCTCTGCTTTCATCGCTACCTTTATTTCCTCCATGATGCGTTGCATCTCTATGCGAATTTGTTCCATTTCTTCCCGCAGAATTTCCTGTTCTAGAACCATTTCTTCCCGCAGGATTTCCTGTTCTTGCAACGAATCGTTAAGGAGACTTTTGTCAAATTTTTCGGGCTTGAAATCCTGCGCCTGAGCAGGGGTAAAGAGAAGGAAGCATTGCAAAAGCAGGATTCCGATGAAACAAGTTCCAACTGCCACACAGGGAACAGCCGAACGGCCTGGGCTTTTTTGTAAAGCGGCGTTGTGCATCGTATTTACGTAAAATATTGAATTATTGGAGGTATCTTTAATTATAACAACTTATCGGTAAAATGGGCGCGAATTTGACCCTCGCACGCAGATTTCATGCAAAAACAATAAAATCATTGCAGCAATTTACGAGGGGGGTACCATAAGGAGAACAGCGGGTTATTTTCTAAATTCGAAGAAAAAGGTGAACGATGAAGATCAGGCTATCAGAACATGTGGGACCTCACTGCACATCCATCGATGATGGGCAGAAGGTGTATCAGATGCTTGCTGAAGAATTTAAGCAACGCAACCCGGTGGAGTTGGATTTTCAAGGGGTGGAGTCAATCCTGACGCCGTTTCTTCACAATTGCATTGGCAGGTTACTGAATGAATACCAAAAGGAAACTGTCATGGAACGATTGGTTCTGTGCAACCTTTCAGCGGAACACTTAAGGCAGGTGAACGTATATATTGACCGAAAAGACCAGGAACAGTTTCAAGACGATTCCAGTAATTCCCTGATGGAGTTATTTGAAGAAGATGAGTTGGGTGACCTCGGTCTTTGAGATAAAAAAAAGGTTTGCGGCTTAGACTCCCAGTTGCCGGATGGCCTCATAAATGACTATGCTCACAGTGTTGGCGATATTGATAGACCGCACCCGGTCATCGTACTGGGGAACGCGATATGTCTGCTCCTTGTTTGACTGAATGAGGTTTTGCGGGAGCCCGCGGGTTTCACTGCCAAAAAACAGATAGGCCCCCGGTTGGAATTTATGCTGGAAAAGATCTTTCTCCCCTTTGGTGGAGAAAAATATCTTTTGGGCGGATTGAGGGATTTTCTGTAGAAACGTTTCAAGGTTGGGATAGGTTTTGACATTTACATGTTTCCAGTAATCCAGACCTGCCCGTTTAAGCTGGCTGTCGCTGATTTCGAACCCCAGCGGTTCTATCAGGTGCAGGGTGCTTTGGGTTGCAAGGCACAACCTCCCAATCGTTCCTGTATTCATGGGAATTTCCGGTTCCACTAAAACGACATTTAGCTCATGTGGCATGGACTTTTTTCCAGGTCAGGGGTTTTCCTGTTGACGCATGGATTTTATAGCAAAAATCCGATGAATCAATAACTCCTTTACATTCCATGAGTTGTATCTCGCCTTTTCCTGTCGTTTGCTTCCTCAGTTTTCAAAATATTTTAGCACCATAAAAAAGTGTGGATGAGTGAATCTCCGGCACTCACCGGGCATCCAAGAATTATGGACAGCGATCAGCTTCTTCATGATCTTAAAACTTTGCAAAAGAAGGAGAGAAACATGGATGAAATAGCCGATTATATGATATCTCCCATTCTGAGTATAGATTTAGAATCTTCTGTTCAGGAAGCCGCCCAGTTCATGGTGGCGCACAACATTGGATCTGTGCTGGTGAAAGAATTTGAAGAGTATGTAGGTATTGCGACTGAAACGGACCTGACTCGCAAGGTACTTGGAAAGGGCTTGGATGCTGAAGCCACGCTGGTTTCGGAAATCATGACCAGCCCTATCCTTTCACTGGACTGTTATCTGCCGGTGGAGGAGGCGAACCGTTTTATGCATAAAAACAAGATTAGACATCTTGTGGTTACGGAGGAGGAAAAAATAGTGGGAATCCTTTCGGTGAAAGACCTGGTTGCCTATTTTTCTAAAGATTTTCGTATGCAGGAATAGTGGGTATGGAACAGTACGAGCAATTTTTTAACTGTCCCCATTGCGGCGAGACCATTTCTGTCCTCGTGGACTTATCGATTTCGAACCAGGAATATATAGAGGACTGCGAAGTCTGTTGCCGCCCGATAGAGATAAGCTACGCAGTCGGAGCAGATGGCGAAATTGAGTTTGAAGGAGGGCAGAGTTGACAGGAAGGGTTTCTTTAGAGCAAGACCCTGTTGTGGCGAGGGCTATTTATTTTTTAGCTTTTTTTCGCTTGGTTTTTTTCTCAATCACTTTTTTCACCTTGAAGTCATCCTTTCCTTCCCAGGTTACTTCGAGATAGGGCGGAAATTCGGTGGCCCTGTCGATTTCGGCGGACTCGACTTGTTCCGGGGTGAGGTTCAGCACCTTGGATAGGTCGACTCCGTTCAAGCGGGCATCAATCAGGTTTGCCTGATCAAAATTTGCGCCTGTCATATTGGCCTTGGTAAAGTCGGAGGCGGCCAAGGTGGCTTCGGTAAAGTCGGCTTCCATCAAGTTTGCTTCATTGAATGTGGCTTCGCTTACAACGGCCCAACTAAAATCTGCCCAGCGAAGGTCTGCTTCGGTAAAATCCGTTGCGATCAATTGGCCGTCGGCAAAATAGGCATCATGCAGGTCGGCCCTTGACAGGTTGGCTTCTGTCAGGTCCGCTTCGATGAAATTCGCATTACTCAAATTGGCCCCGCTCAGGTTTGTGTTGTTGAGGTTTGCCTTTGCCATTTTAGCATCGTGTAAATCCAGCCCTGCCAGATCCAAATCAGCCAGAACCGCCCCAAAAAGATTGTCCTTGGAGTCGAGCACCTTTTTTTGCTCGGCATTTTTCTTGGCTTCCAGGCGTTTAAGTTCTTTGACCTCTGCTTCGCTGAGTTCAAGTTCCTGGGACTCACCAGATTCTGGTTGGGTTTCTTCTGCCATGAGTGTTTATAAATTTAAAAGGGGGCAATCGCAACCATCAGGCCGCCGCAAAGTTTTTCAGGCTTTCTTCCAGCCTCTGGGAATTCAGGTTCTGGCCGATGAACACCATTTTGTTAAGAGGGGAGTTTGACCCCCAGGGCTTATCAAACCGGCCCTCAAACATCATATAAACACTTTGAAAAAGGTATCGTTCTGAAGAACCTTCAACATTCAAAATTCCTTTAGCCCGAAAGACATTCATGCCCTCCTGGATCAGTAGCATTTGGAGCCACAGATTTAGGCGGTCCGGGTCGACATGACCCGGAAAAGAAAGCGAGACCGAAGAAATTTCCTCATCGGTTTCGTGGTGGTGTGTGTCGAAGGTAGCTGTCTCTAATGCAGTTTTTAGATCGAATCCACCAATATCTAATATTTGATTCAAGTCAACTACCGCATTGGTGGTTTTATGGGTTTTTGCTGTGGGGTTGATCTGATGTATCTGTTTCTCCAGTTTTTCCATTTCCGGTTCGGTTACCAGGTCAGCCTTGTTCAAAAGAATGACGTTGGCAAAAGCGATTTGCTCCCAGACGACTTCCTGCTCATTCAAATTGTTCGAGATATGTTTTGCGTCAACCAGCGTAACAATTCCATCCAGGGATAAGGATTTAGAGACTTCATCTTCAACCAGGAAGGCCTGGGCGATCGGGCCGGAACTGGCAAGACCGGTGCTTTCAATCAAGATATAATCAAATTTTTGCTGTCGCTTCAAAAGTCGGTTCAGGGTTTCAATCAGATCGCCACGGATGGAGCAACAGATGCAACCGTTACTCATTTCAAATATATCCTCATCGGCTCCGATAACAAATTCAGAATCAATGCTTATTTCCCCGAATTCATTTTCGATTACGGCGATTCGTTTTCCATGATTTTGCTTTAGAATATAATTCAGGAGCGTGGTTTTTCCGGAACCTAGAAAACCGGCAAGCAGCGTTACCGGAAGTGTGTTGAAGTTTTCTGACGAATTCATGATGTTTCCGCTTTTGACAGAAGGGATTTGCCAATTAACCTACCTTATAGGCTATATTATAGCACTGGAGAAGGGTTTAATTCCAAAAACCCCATAAGGGTTTAGAGGCAATTTTAGTGGACCTTTTATGAAACATTTTGGGAAATTATATGTATGGGTCGCATTGGGTATAATGATGGTTTTGCCCTTGTTGTACATGGATTATGGATCCAAGGAGTATCCTGAATTGAACAAGGCGATCCGCGTTGTGCGTTATATGTCGGCCGAGCATCAGTTGCAACGTTCGGCATTCACGTACATTCACCCCGAGGGAAGGCCGGAGCAGTTTGTCGCATGGGTATTCTCTCCGATAGGTTCGGCGATATGGCCGCCTGTTGAAGGAGGAGGAGAGTTTAGCCGGGAGGAAGAAAAAATGATTCAAAAGACAGGAATGCCCTTTCTTCCTTCAGGTGTTTCTCTGGTGCCCGACAAGCCTGACATGGATAAGGGCCAGCAAGTGGTGGTGCGTGGTGATGATGAACGCCAGATGATGATTGTGGAGGGCTACCTCGATCCACAGGGTGCCCCGGTGCTGGTTAAAGAGTGGCGATTTCCCCTGGGTGGAAAGGCGGATTGAGGGGACGGTCAAGAAAATATTGACAATTCGGAGGCAAGGGTACAAATTCAGGGTCGTGGCATGAAAGGAAGGTTGATATGGCAGTAGACATTCAGGAGGCGATTAAAGACTGGGTGGTTTCGCCTCCACATGTATATATCAAGTTGAAGAAAACGCTTGAAGACCCGATGAGTTCTTTCAAGGAGTTTTCCGCAATTATCGGGGGTGATCCTGCCCTCGCCGCGCGTTTGTTGAAAATTGTCAACAGCTCCTTTTACGGGCTGGAGAGTGAGGTCGATACCATCACCCATGCTTTGGGAGTTATCGGCACGGAACAACTAACGGAACTGGTTCTGGCGACATCGGTAACGGAGCAATTCCCCGATATTCCTGAACATCTGGTGAGCATGGATCTTTTCTGGAAGCACTCGATTGCCTGCGGGGTAACGGCGAAGATCATTGCCGACTGGCATGGCGAGAGCAATCTGGAGAGTTATTATCTGGCGGGGATGCTTCATGATATTGGAAGTCTTATTATTTACAAAAAATTTCCGGAAGAAGCGGAAAAAATATTAGCGCGTTGCAAAGATAAAAAAGAAAATTTATTTAATGTCGAGCTGGAAATTTTTGGTGCCACCCATGCCAAAGTCGGCGGGGGATTGCTCAGAGGCTGGGGTCTGCCCTCACTGCTTTATGAGCCCGTGTATTATCATCACCGACCCAAAAAAGCGAAAGACCATCCCTTGATTGCCATGATCATCCATGTGGCCGATAGTATGGTCGATGAAATGAACCTCGGAACCAGCGGTGAGGCGATTGCTAATCCGGTCAAACCGAAAATTCTTAAAGAGTTAGGGTTTTCTGAGTTGCCGATCGAAAAGTTTGAAGAGGAGATTTACGAGCAGTTCGATGCCGCCATGGCCGCTTTCCTTTAAGTCCAGCAACTAAAGATTGGCGTTATGCGGAAGTGCCAGATTCAGGTATTTGCCGCGTTCTCCGTATAGGAATCCCTTTTCTTCAAGAAACGCGATGGTGTTTTCTGTCAGACCCTCTTCCGGCTCTTGCCCAATTTTCTGCCTGAGATGTTCGTGAATATGTTCCAGGGATTTGGGTGCCTCATTGCAAAAAATGAATGCCCATGCATGCGGTCCTTCCAGCCTGGTTTTGACGGATTCCAGCGACCTGCCGTCATAAACAGTCACGAAATCCATGGACTTGGTAAAAATCAGGAAAGGTAGTTGTTCCGACTGGTGCCTTTGTTTCCACTCTTCAGCTGTTTGAAATAATTCCTGCTTCAGTTTCGGGTCAATGTTGTTGCTGGTTTCAAATTCAAAATCATAAGCGATTTTTAAGTGGTCAACATCAGGATGGTCGTAAACGTAGGGGTAGGCCTCTCCCGGTGCCGTGATTTTTATTCCGTATTCTTCCGGTCGCATGAAATAGGGGCTGAACCTTTCGAGCCACAGGTTGCCGACACACTCGGGCGGTGGCAGATGAAACAGTAGTTTGATCAGGTCGATTTGCTGTCGATAATCGTCATCGGCCTCGCCGGGAAACCCGATCAGGATGTTCCAGTTGATTTCAATGCCATAGTACATTGCCCATTTCATGCAGAGAATATTCTGCAGGGGCCGGACGCCCTTATCCATTTGCCGCAATTGATTCAGGCTGAAACTCTCGATTCCTGGCTGAATCACTTTTGCTCCGCCCTCTGCCAGAGTTTTGATTTGTTTTTTGGTCAGGTTGCTTTTGACTTCTATAAAAAAATGCAGGTCATAGTTGTTTTCAGCCAGCTCGCCAAAAACCCCATCGACATATTTCATTTCCAGGATGTTATCGACCAGGCGGAAGCGAAAGGAGTCGTATTTTTTTGAAAGCTGGGCGAGGTCGGTGTGGACCTGCTTGATGGATTTGGCCCGAAATTTCATGGTGCTGGCGTTCAAGCCGCAAAAAGTACAGTGATGTTTCTCTCCCCACCAGCAACCTCGCGCCGTTTCATAAAGTATTACCGGGTTTTCCAGTAAAGAAGATTGAGGGTCGATTTCCCGCAACTGGTCGAAAAACTCGTCGTAATCAGGAGCCGCGTAATCCTCAAAGCTGCCGAACATAGCCTCGGGTTTCTCATAGAGCACTTCTCCTTCACAGCGGTGAACCACACCCCGTGGAACAGGCCCTCCGTGCTCAAAGTATTTGACCAGTTGTGGCAATATATCTTCCGCTTCCCCAGGCACAACGTAATCGATCCATGGAAACACGCGAAAATATTCCAATCCCATATCGGATTCAAAATTGGACCCGCCAAACAGGATTTTTACATGGGGGTATTTTTCCTTGATCAATTTAGCCAGGGTCAGGCTGGCAACGTTTTGGTTGAATGTCGAGGAAAAGCCCACGACATCAAAGGCTCCCCAGTCGCAGGCATCCCGGGACCATTGAAGAAATTCGGGAACCATTTTGGTTTTTACATCGACTAGATACTCCTTGGGGCGTTCAATGGAACGGCAAACCTCTTCAATATGCGGATTGAAATGGTTTATATAATCCTGATTCCTGGCATTGTCCCCAAACAGAGGGTGCGAAAATAGCCATTCGCCAATCAGGAACCTTTTTTCACAGAGTTGGTTGTAAACCGGCAGGCCGAGCTGATGTGCAAAATGAAGGTTCAGGTAGTGGCTTTTTACCTCGCAACCGTGGGTTTTCAGCAAGGTCGAGAGTGTTCCCAATTGGATGGACGGGTAGATATGAAACCCGAAGGGCATATTGATCAATGCGATTTTCAAAGGCATGGCGTTATTGTATCAATAACAAGGTGTTGATCCATCATAAAAATCAGATCAGAAAAGGGGCCGGCCTGTGAAAAACAGATTTTCGCGGCAGAATTGGCGTGCGGATTGAGACGGGGGCGTTCTGGATAAAACAGTGGGGCTCCTTCGCTTACTGATATCTATGCGAAAGGAGCCCCAAATCTTATTGTGCTTGAGCGGACTTGAGGTCCTTATTATCTAATACTTTGACGGAAGGTTTTGCCTTACGCCCTTTCTTGATATACAAGGAGGGGGAATTGATTTGCTGGTCAGACCTTTTGGTTAGGGCTTTAACGGAAATTACTTTTTTCAACTTTCCTGAACTATCATAAACTTTTACTTCATGCATTAAATGCCCTCATTTCAATGGGTTACGTGCGCGGTGGATTGGTGGTCAAACCTGACCGGCAGAGCAAAAACTCTGCCGGAGAAAGACATTTACGTTTGTTTTATTTGGGAATAACTTTTGAAGCCTGGGGTCCTTTTTGGCCCATGGTTTTTTCAAATTCCACGGCCTGGCCTTCGTGGAGAGTTTTGAAGCCATCGCTTTGAATTTCTGAAAAATGAACAAAACAATCTTCCCCATCATCGGACTCGATAAAACCATAACCTTTGCTTTCGTTAAACCACTTTACTTTTCCTTGAGCCATGCTAGATACTCTCCTGCAAATTAGTGGGAACCTTTTTTCTGCACCGAAAATCAGAGTTCCCAAATTTAAATTAGGCTGGCATTCTGGTCGTGTTCGGTGCAAAAAAAACCATCCGAGGTTGTGCTCAGACGGTTGGGACAATAAAACCCATAAATTTGCGACTCGATTTCATCCAGACGGCTTTCAAAAAAAACAATCATCTACTCTGCCAACCCTTCCTGTCGCCAATATTAGCATAGAGTCCGCTAGAACCCAACTTATTTAGCCTGAATCTATAGTTCTTGACGAAACACAGTTTATTGGTTACCTGGACTCACTGTGGATAAATTTGTGTAACTACTTGTTTTTTTACCGAGTATCTAATTTTTTTTGAGTTTGGGGTATTGTTCTATGATATTGGAGATCCAAATAAAAAATAGATGCTTCCAAAAAGCCGTATTTTGCAGGTGGGAAAAATGGGAAACTTGTCGCTAGATAAGTATACTGTTGTGCGGATTCTTCCCAAGTCTCGCTCTGCAAATGAATTTCTGCACTACAAGAAAAAGCCCATGCAACCCAGAATAAACCCCCAAAAGACTTGCTTCCTGTTAACGGCTGGAATTTTCCTGGCAGGGGTCGTTTTGGTCCGGCTCCGGCTTTTGGGTCTGCCGCTTGAACGCGATGAAGGGGAATACGCGTATATGGCCCAGCAGTTGCTCCAGGGAATCCTGCCTTACACCGAAGCCCATAGTATGAAGTTCCCCGGTATCTATTTTGCGTATGCTGGAGTCCTGGCAATTTTTGGTCAGAGCCCTGTTGCCATTCATCTGTCCTTATTATTTGTGAACCTTGCCACGGCGTTTCTTCTGTTTTTGCTGGGGAGGAATTTGTTGGGTCTGTCCGCAGGCGTTGCGGCAGGGGTTAGCTTTGGTGTTTTGACTTTGAGTCCCGCCCTGCAGGGTGTTTGGGCAAATTCGGAACACTTTGTCCTGCTTCCTGCCATAGGAGGTATTTTATTACTGAGGACGGCCCAGGATCGACCCGCACGATTCTTCTTTAGCGGACTCCTACTGGGATGTGCCCTGCTGATAAAACAGCATGCCATCTTTTTTTGTTTGTTTGGAGTGATGTATCTCGGTTTCAGGGTTGTCACCCAACCTCAGTTGTTCAAAAAACCTTTTCTCGGTTGTGGGCTGTTTGCGGCAGGCGGTTTGGCACCGGTTATTTTTATAGCGTTGCTCTATGGGGTTACCGGAAATTTTTCTGATTTCTGGTTCTGCACAGTTCAGTACGCTACGGAATACGTTGCCATGACTTCACCGGATTCTGGTTTTGCAAATTTCAAATATAATTTCGCGCAGATTTTAGAGTCCAATTTTCCGATTCTGTGGTTATCCTTGCTGGGGCTGGCATCAATGGCCTGGAGAAAGGAGGTCGGGCAGGAATATTTATTTTTGATTGGATTCTTTGTGTGCTCGTTTTTAGCCATCACTCCCGGGCTTTATTTCAGGCCACATTATTTTTTGTTATGGGCGCCTGCTCTTTCCCTGCTTGCCGGCGCAGGTTTTGCGAGCCTGGTCAGCATCTCATCTCCCCGACTTAAAACCGTAGTCCCTGTGGCAATCCTGACTTTGGCTTTAGGGCTTTCTGTTTTGATGCAGAAGGAATTTTTCTTCACTCTGCCGGTTATCAAGGCGACTCGATTGATATACGGTTTGAATGCTTTTCCGGAGTCCCTTGAGGTTGCGCAATACATTCGTGACCATTCGCAAAAGACTGACAAGATCGCTGTTTTGGGGTCCGAGCCGCAAATCCATTTTTATTCACAAAGGAAGTCCGCAACACGGCATCTTTATATGTACCCTCTGATGGAAAAACACACTTATGCCCGTCAAATGCAGGCCGAGATGATGCAAGAGATTGAAGAAGCCCAGCCAAAATTCATTGTGGTGGTGAATCTTTCTGGTTTCTGGGTGTCCCCGGGTTCTTCACCGACGTTGAAGGACTGGGCTCAGGATTATTTGAACAGCGAATATGAAATCTCCGGAGTGGTCGATATCCTTTCCCATGAGGAGACCATTTACAAGTGGGACGAACGAGGATATCTCCCTCAGTCCAGATATCACCTGCTCATTTATAAAAGGAAGATATGAGCGAAAACCTTATGCGAACCGTGAGCAGTCTGTTCCTGGTGGTTGTAGTAACTTTTCTGGGTTACTGGCTGGTGTTGGATGAGCGCAAACACTCCAAAGCCATCGCCTACACCCAACGCGGAGACGTCCTCAGTGAACTGAAGAGGTACGACGAAGCCATCGAACATTACCGGCAGGCGATAAATATTAAGAGCAACTATGTCGAAGCCTATAACAATCTTGCCAACGCGCTGGGGAAGAAGGGAAAAATAAAAGAGTCTATCGCTTATTATAACGAGGCGATACGCTTTAAGAGCGACTATGCCGAAGCGTATAATAACCTGGGAATTGCGCTGAGCGGATTGGGTCAGTTTGAGGAGGCCATCGAACAATACCAAAAAGCCCTTGAGATCAATCCTGATTTATTCCAGGCGCATAATAGTCTCGCTATCCTGTTGGCCCGGCAGGGAGATTTTTCCGGAGCCATTGAACATTATCAGCAGGCAATAACCTTTTACCCCGGTTTTGCCAAAGCTCACAATAATCTGGGGAGTGCCCTGGCTGGGCAAGGCAGGTTTGAAGAAGCCATGGTGCATTTTAAGAAAGCCCTGAGCATTGACCCAAATTATATCGATGCGCGAAAAAACCTGGAGCTTGCCCGCTCGCTTCTCCGATAAAAATAATCTTATGCGAATTGTAATCAATCTATTTCTGGTGATCGTCACCTTTTTGGTCTACTCGCAGGTGCTGGACCACGGGTTCCTTAATTTTGATGATACCCGTTATGTCACAGAGAACCCGCATATCACTAAAGGGTTGACCCGTGAAGGTGTGGTCTGGGCTTTCACCGAGTCTTATGCTTCCAACTGGCATCCTATGACCTGGTTGTCGCATATGCTCGACTTCGATGTTTATGGGCCGGATCCTTCTGGTCATCACCTGACCAACTTGCTCTTTCATATTGCCAATACCCTTTTATTGTTCGGTGCTCTTTTGAAAATGACCGGAGCACTTTGGCGAAGTGGACTCGTGGCGGTCTTGTTCGCGGTTCACCCGCTCAATGTCGAATCGGTGGCGTGGATCGCGGAACGTAAAAACGTGCTCAGCACGTTTTTCTGGTTCCTGACCTTGTGGGCCTATGCCGGTTATGTGGAAAAGAAAAAAGTCGGAAACTACCTGCTGGTAGTTTTCTTTCTGGCTCTTGGCCTTATGTCAAAACCCATGCTGGTGACTCTGCCTTTCACGCTGATCCTGCTGGACTTCTGGCCCTTGAAGCGGTGGGGAGACATGAAAACCATTAAGCCACTACTGATTGAAAAAATCCCGCTTTTCATACTGGTGATTGGAGCGAGCGTCATCACCTACATCGTGCAAAAAGGTGGCGGTGCGATGCGGTCCACCGAGTTCAGTTCCCTGTATACCAGCACAGCCAACGCCCTGGTTTCCTATGTGGAATATTTAGGGAAAATGGTATGGCCCAGTGGTCTGTCCGTATTTTATCCCCACCCCGGAGACGCATTGCCAGTATGGAAAGTACTGGTGTGTGGGCTGGTGCTAATGGGGGTCACCACATGGGTGGTGAGGGCAACCCGGCCTTATCTCTCGGTCGGGTGGTTCTGGTATCTGGGAACCCTGGTGCCGGTGATCGGCATTGTGCAAGTCGGGGAGCAGGCCATGGCCGACCGATATATGTATGTTCCCCTGATAGGAATTTTTATTGCTCTCTCCTGGGGACTTGCGGAACGGGTGAAAAACAGCAGACAAAAACTTCTGCCCATTCTGGGAGGGATATTCGTCCTTGTTGCGTTAACCTGGGCTCAGGTGAGCCACTGGAAAAATGGCATCACGCTTTTTGAACATGCCATTTTAGTGACAGAAAACCAGACACCCAGCTTTGTTATTGTCTACAACAACCTCGGGCATGCCCTGGCCAGCGAGAAACGGTACGAAGAGGCGGTCACGCAATACCGGCAAGCGATAAAAATCAATCCTCACTATTCCAAGGCCCATAACAACCTTGGGCATGCCCTCAGTGAACTGAAGAGATACGATGAAGCCATCGAACATTACCAGCAGGCGATAAGCATTGAGGCCGGCTATGCCGAAGCTTATAACAACCTTGCCAACGCGCTGGGAAAGAAGGGAAAAGTAAAAGAGTCTATCGCTTATTATGACGAGGCGATACGCTTCAAGGGCGATTATGCCGAGGCGCATTTTAACCTTGGGGTTGCGCTAGGTCGGGAGAGTCGGTCCAAAGAAGCCATTGTGCAATACCAAAAAGCCCTTGCTATCAAAGCCGATTTTTCCCAGGCGCATAACAACCTTGCCATTCTACTGGTCCAGCGAGGGGATATTGCGGGAGCTCTCCTTCACTACCAGCAGGCGATAACCTTTGACCCCGGTTTCGCCAAGGCCCACAACAATCTTGGGAGTACTCTTGCCAGGCAAGGTAGGCTTGAAGAAGCCATGGTACATTTTGAAAAGGCCCTGAGTATTGATCCGAATTATACCGATGCGCGAAAAAACCTGGAACTTGCCCGCTCACTGCTTGAAAAGAAAAATTAATGTTTCGATCAACCAGGAAACCAGGATGAACAAGAAAGGCGTAGGGCTGGGCGTGATTCTTCTGGGTACCAGCCTGTTTTATTTTTTTGGTGCGGGAGACTTCCTGCATCTGGACTGGCTTAAAGATAATCAGAGTCGGCTGGATATATTCTATCAGGCTAACAACTTGACAGTGATGACGGGATTTGTTGCGCTGTTTCTGCTGATAGGATTGTTTCTGCTTCCCGGTGCTACGCTTCTCAGTGTTTGTTCCGGGGCTGTGTTCGGTCTGCCGCTGGGTCCGTTGTTAGTGAGTCTGGGTTCGACGCTGGGGGCGGTGCTGGCTTTTTTCGTGGCCCGATATATTCTTAAGGACTGGGTGGAAGAAAAATTTGGCGAAAGACTCCAGTCTGTCCAGGCAGGTCTTTGCGAAAACGATATCCATTACATACTGGTCTTGCGACTGGTCCCGCTTTTCCCGTTTTTTCTGGTCAACATCGCTATGGGGGCGAGTCAGGTTTCGTGGAAGATGTTCATGCTGGGGACCCTGCTGGGTAAACTGCCGGCCACCTGGATCTATGCCAATGCCGGGAGTCATCTGGCAAGCCTGCGATCTATCTCCGACATCGCCTCGCCGGGCGCGATGGGTGCCTTGACCCTGCTCGGTCTTCTGGCTTTAACACCTGTGATCTATAAAAAGACGCAAAAAGCAAAAACGCCTGGCTGATTGAGGCGGGAATAGCAGTTCGCTATAATGATGGAAGAAAAGGTGCCGCGAATGAATAGCAAACCAGTAAACCTGCTTCAAATTATTAGTGTTCAAATTTTAATTTTGCTTTTTGTTACCGCTTGTTCGGATAGCTTTGAAGAGGGGATGAAAGCTTATAAAAATAGTGATTATCGAAAAGCCTATGACAAACTAATATCTCATGCCAAAAAGGGAAACCCAGAGGCTCAAGTTATTATTGGGGAAATATTTGATAAGGGTCGTGGAGCGATTCAGGATATGGGGAAAGCCGCCGGATGGTACCGTAAGGCGGCGGAACAGGGCCAAGTTGTAGGTCAATACAATTTGGGGGTGATGTATCACAAGGGTGAAGGGATCAAACAGGATTTCGCGGAAGCCGTTAACTGGTATGGGCGGGCCGCCGAACAGCAGTATGCTCTTGCCCAGTTTAGTTTGGGCGTGGCCCATGTTAACGGGGAAGGGGTAGAAAAAGATTATATTCAGGCGAAAATGTGGTTTCACCTTGCCGCTGAAAATGGTTACGCGAATATAGACAATGAAAAAGTAGAGGAGTACCTGTCTGAAGAAGAAATTGAAGAAGCTTTGAGATTGGCAGAAGAGTGGATGGGTGAGCATCAAGAAAAATAATGACGGAAAGAAAACATGGTGTGGGTAGTTATTCAATGGGTACATGGCAATGGGAGGTAAGTTGCATGAGATATAAATTTATTTTAATTTTTGCGATATTAATTTTTATTTTTAATCCGGGCACGGGGAATGCTCAATTCTTTGATAGTTTGATGAAAAAGGGTATGGATTCTTTGTCTCAGGATAAGCCCTTGAGCGAAATGGGGACGAGTCTTTCTGAGGACTCGATTATCTCAGGGCTGAAAGAAGCGCTGGAAATAGGTGTTGGGAAATCCATCGATTTTACCTCCAGGCTTGATGGCTATGTTGGGAATCCAAAAATTAAAATACCCATGCCGGAAAAGATTCAAAATGTGGCGGACATGCTGGGAAGGATTGGTTTGCAAAAACCCGTGGATGATTTTGTCTTGAGCATGAATCGAGCGGCGGAAGCGGCATCACCGAAAGCAAAAGAATTTTTGTTGAGCTCAATAAAGCAAATGACTTTCGACGATGCCAAAAATATATTGGAGGGTGGGGATACAGCGGCTACAGATTATTTAAAAGAAAAAACCTTCGATAAAATTTTTGGAGCTTTTAAGCCAACTGTCAGCGAAATGGTTAATAAGGTGGGGGTAACCTCAGCGTATAAGGAGATGATGGGGCAATTTTCCTCCATTCCGTTTGCATCGGCACAGTCACTGGATTTGGATAATTATGTGACTGACAAAGCTATTTCTGGCCTGTTTGTGATGCTCGGAGAAGAAGAAAAAAATATCAGGACCAATCCTCAGGCAAGGGCTACGGACTTATTAAAACAAGTTTTTGGAAAATAAGAATTTGTAAATGGCTTGAGCCTAAAGGCAATCAACTTGTGTTCCAATCTCCCATGGAGTAATTGGCGAGCCCTGCCTTGTCCGTGCCGATCTTCAGGGGAAATCCGCCTGTTAAAACCGACCTCAGGTGTCCGTCCCGGAACCTTTTATTTGCTCTATTTCACGCAATAACCATTGTTTCATTGGGACTTAAGGATTGTTCGGGTCCTTCCGATAAGAACCGGTACAGGAAAACTTATCGAATAACCGGATCTCCCCTTTAGAGGGTTTAATTTGTGATTGATAGCAGACTTTGCCCTGCAAAACTTCCTATTTGGGGAATGCTGGCCCTCCTTTTCTTTTGGGGGCACCAGCCAGGACAGGCATTCTCCAAGTCGTTAAGGTTTACGGTAGACACCAAAACCTTCTTCAAAAACCTGGAGCGTGAACCCGTTCCTGTTCGCGCCCCTTTTAGAATTTCGGCTGGGAAAACCCTCACCGGAACCATCCTGAAACCCGCCTTTCAATACAACATTAAAAAAGGCATCAATATCGAGTTGGGCGGTTTGATGGACCTGCCTTTTGGTCAGGATGATGGAATCAGCGAAGGCGAACCGGTAATTTCGCTCCATGTCGATTACTTGCCAGGCTGGAGATTTACAGCGGGAACGCTGAACCGGGAACACCCTCTACTGGATGCTGTTTTTGATGATGACCTGGAGTTCACCGATCTCGCAGAACATGGATTTCAAATTCAAGCGGACACTCGAACACTCCGGCAGGATTCCTGGCTCGACTGGGAGCTTAATGAAACCAGCACCAGAAGGGAAAAATTCACTTTAGGAAATTACACCCAATGGATGCCCGGAAATTTTATGTTCGATCTTCAGGTTTTATGGGTCCATTTTGGCGGACAAGATAACTCTGGGGGCCCTGTAGAAAACAACTTCACCTATGCTTTGGGTATGGGCTATAGCTTCTCCGAAAACAGGTTTGAGGAGTCCCGCGAACCCTACGTAAAAAAATGGAACTCGCAAAAGACCGGTTTCACAGTCCACTATATCAATTCCTACGACAAGACCCCGGTGACTAATGCTCCTACCGTCACATCAGAAGATAATGGCCTGCTCTTTAAATTTTTTACCACCCACTGGGACACTGATTTTTATGTCAGGATTTGGAGCGGCGGAAGCAGTCAATTTATTCCGAGAAAAGGAGACTCTATTTATACAAACAGAGACTTCGAAGAATTAGGCGTGGAAAAAACATGGTGGCTCGATGACGATGTTAGCATTAGAGCCACTTACCAGGTCTCCGAACACCGAGACGGCACAATTACCCATACAGAGCTTCTTTCTGTGCAATGGCATATTGATTTTTCATTATCTGAAAAGGACCCCTAACCTTCACGCCCCACGATATCCCACCCTGAGCAAAGAGTTATCCGGTATGATGGTAGTAGGAAGCTCATAACTCGATGGAGTAATGAAAAAGATGAAACGATTGATTCCCGTACTCCTGATGTTGGTTCTTGTCTCTGCTCCTGTTTATGCAGGGGATTTTCAGGATGGGGAGAATGCATACAGGAAAGGCGACTACAGGACTGCATTTGAAAAGTTTGAGCCATTGGCGGAACAGGGGAATGCCCAGGCCCAATGGTTACTTGCCGGGTTGTATGCCAGGGGTATGGGTGTTGCTCGGGATTATGTGCAAGCCCTCAAGTGGTCCGCTATTGCAGGGGCAAATGGAGTTGAAGCAGGGAGTATAGGCAGGGATCTTTTACAGAAGAAAATGACTCCCGATCAAATCAACAAAGCCTTTAGAGAGGCGGGGGAATGGATGAGGGAATACAATAAGAAATAGAACCCCCTGAACGCCCACCTGAAAAACTGACCCCAAAGAACAAACAGCTTTATATGGTACGCCTGGTAGGATTCGAACCTACGACCTACGGATTAGAAGTCCGTTGCTCTATCCAGCTGAGCTACAGGCGCGCAAAAAATTATGTGTTTGCCAAGGGTGATTTGTTAAAAGAAATCTACCCAACCATTAATCTCCTCGATCTCCCTTATCAGGGGGAAGCATACATTGGCCCCACGCCTAGCACCCCTTGACAGGGGAGGCAGATTGCAATAGCTAGTTAAGCCGAGACAACTCTTTGCTAGCCAGAAAAAGCGATGGCACACTGGCCCCACGCCTAGTGGGCTGGCCGGCCTTCGTAGAGGATTATTTTAACCTCTTCTTCAGTGATCAGTCCTTCTTCGATCACGTTATCCAGTTTTGGTTTGATGCGTTCGATATTTTCTTTCCGGTCCACTACTTCTATCACGATGGGGAGGTCATCAGACAACCTTAATATGGATGTCGTATGCAGTTTGCTGGATTTCCCGAATCCGCTGATTCCTCTTAAAACGGTGGCTCCTGCCAAACCTTCCTTCTTAAAAAATTCTACCAGATACCTGGAAAGCGGCACGCCTTCATACTTGTCGGACTCACCGATAAAAATTCTAAGAAGCACAGCATCGGATTCTTTTTTCATCTTATTCCAGTCCTGTAACGGTGATTAAAATTTCCCCCAAGTAAACGGCCAGCAGGCAGAGTGTTACGGTTCCTGCCAGATTGAGTCCGAACAGCATATGCTCGCCCTGCTCCAAAAGTTTCATCGACTCATAGCTGAGGGTGGACATGGTGGTGAACGAACCCAGAACGCCGATGGTGAGAAACACTCGTGTTTCTTCACCAAAAAGGCCCCGATATTCGGAGGCGTACATGACCAGCGCCAGTAGCAGACTGCCGATAAAGTTTACCCCGAGAGTACCAAAAGGGAAGGTGACGAATCCACTCTGAATCCACCCGCTGACCCAGTAGCGTAAAATCGCCCCAAAAAACCCGCCAATGCCTACTATTAGCCAAAGTGACATACTTCGATGCTCCCTACATTTATCCGCCGAAATTGTACCACCAGCGAACTGCCGGGGGCAATGAGCAATCCACTTGGCGTGGGGCCAACTGACAAAAACTTGTGGTAAATCACCCCAACCCTCTTTGAGAAAGAGGGGGTAAAACCTCATTAAGCCGAGATAACTCTTTGTTTGCCAGATAGAGTTATTGCGCGCTGGCCCCACGCCTAGTGGTGGTGTAGTGGTGGTTGGCTGGGAAGTTATGTTTTAGTATTGAGGTTTCTCCTGTGGACCAGGTTATTTCAATTTGGCTTATGGTTTCATATTCTCCCAGACCAAAATGGGCGATGGGCGCATCATAGGAATGGAATCCGCCGCCGGTTTTGATCTCACGCATCTGGTGGCGTTCGCCATCTGACCCATAGCGAATAATGACTGTGCAACCCAGGCAGAACCGATTGCCCTGCTCATCAATCAGTTTGAGGGTCACGCTGTTTCCCTGGGTATTGTTGTTGGTGTAGACCTTGAACGGACCGTATAACGTGTTGGCGATAATGTCGAGGTCTCCATCCCGGTCGATGTCGATGTAGGTGTAGGAAGAACTGTGGTCGCGGTCGTCCAGGCCAAACTCTGCTTCCGCCGGGATGAAGGATTTGCCATTCTGGTTATGGAAAAAATTATTTGAGGCAAACTCCTGGGTGATGGGCACTCCGTTGACCACAAAAAGATCTTGCCATTCATCGTTGTCGAGGTCGGCGAACCGGGCGTTCCAGCTCCACTCGGCGGTGGAGATTTTTGTTTGTTCCGAGACATCCTTAAAGGTATGGTCCGCCTGCCCGGATAACAGCAGGTTGAACTGGGTTTGCATGGGGATTTCATTTTCTCGCGAAAGGTCAAGGTGCTCGGCCTGGAAAAATTTTTGGCAATAGTTGCGGTTGAGGGCAAAGGGAATTTTTTTGCACAGAGATGGAATGTTCCTGCTGGTAGCCACGAGAATCATGCGTGTGGCCATACATTCTTTAATCCATTGCGGGTTTTCCAGCCGGGTGCAATGCTCGGTGATATCCTGCTTTTCCGGATTCAACAATGTTGTTAGCTGGTTGAACTGGTGGCAGGTTTTTTTATCGAGCACAGATTTTCCGGTGTCGCAAAAATCCAGTCCGCTATTTTGCATGGTGTCGCCGAAGATATTGGAAACCACATCCAGTCCGCGCGACATCCCGATATTGGCGAGATAAATATCCGGAATCAGGTCATTATTGAAATCGGCGGTATCGATGCTCATGGTGTTCTGCGTAGTCAGGGGGATGATGCCATCCTGCTGGCGGATTTTTTTGAATTCTTCGTTTATGCCGAGGTAATAAGTGTCGCCGACCCGGTAGTCGTTGCCGATTATGAGGTCGGGGTTACCGTCTGCATTGATATCCGAAAGCAGGACGCTGTGGGTTTGTCCGGGAATTCCGTCAAGGGGATGCGATTTGAATTCCAGGTTGTGATTGAGAATCCATTGGTCAGCGGCTTGTCCTACTGGTTTGCGGGTGAGAACCCCTAAAAAATAATTTCCGTTAACGATATCGGGGAAACCATCCCGATTGAGATCGGCAAAGGCCGATGCACTGGTTAAGAGAGCTCCACCGTTGGGAACGGGAAGAACTTTTACCTTGCCATCATCGGGCAGGGGATTGAGCACTAAGAAATTCCCTTCGTTAAAAGTAGTCAGGAAAATATCGAGCCAGCCGTCATTATTCAAGTCCACCATGGCGATATTGATTCCCTGTTTTCCGTTCAACGCCTCGACTCCGCTGAACACTTTTTTGAATCGGGTACCCTTCATATTCTGGTAGAGCTCAAACCCGTTATTCGTGGCTACCGCAATATCTGCCCAACCATCGAGATTGAAATCACCGGAAGCTATGCCCCTGCCGAAAAACAGGGGATCGAGAAATGTTTTTGGTGTCAGGGAATTGGAATAAGTGATTCCCATATCCGCCCCCAGGCGTTGTGTGAAGGGCTTATCGGTTTGCTTGTTGCGTGATCTGTGAGCCAGAGCGCGAACTTCCAGGTTTTCCTGTTTGAGGATGATGGGGGGCATGGGCGAATCAATTTTTTCGGGAACTTTGACCTCCGGTCGGGTAGAGAGGGTAGAGGTGGTCCGATCAGGGGTTGAGATGATCTGGTCGTATTGTGTTAACCATTTGACATGCCGGTATTCAATGAAACCGTTGGCGGCATACCCAAGGACGATGCCGATGGCAAAGACAATGGCAAATAGTTTTACCGCCAGAAAAAAGGAGAAAGTGCGAGCAACGATCATGGCGGAATAGATGCTGAATGTCCCGAAAGTAAACACAAGCGTGGTGACAAACGCGGGAGAAAGTCCCGACATCATCATGGCCTGCGCCAGCATAAGGTCGAACGCGATGGGCAGAGGCATCAGCGTTCCCATAAAGGAGAGCAGACTCAGGCTAGCCAGGTTGACCGGTGCCCCGATCAGTTGGTCAAAACTCCACAGGTGGCTGGCAAGAGCCCCAAGCGCGCCTGCCAGGAACATCAGGGGGACGGTGCGGATAAAGATGTAGCACAAACTTTTCCAGTAATCCTGGCTGGCAGATTTGAAAGCCATCGCCCAGGATTTTTGCTCAAGGCTGAGATCGCAGGTTGTGGCGGGGTCGATTTCACAGGCCTGATTTTCCGGCGTGGTTCGCGTTTTCTCCGAGATCAGGGGAACGATTATGAGGATCAAAATAAAAGTCGCCACCAGTTTCATCACCGCCATGTAAAAAGGAAAAATCGAGAACAGCATGGTGAGGACGATAATGTTCAGGGTAGGGGAACTGAACATGACAGCCAGCGCAGTTTCCATTTTACTGCCGGCTTCATACATGCCTTTGGCGATAGGTGCGACACAGTTGACACAGACTCCAAGTGGGGTGCCGACAAACATTCCCATAAAACTGTTACGAAAGCGACGGTCCGAAGACTGGCGGGGGACATATTTAAGCAGGGTATAGAATCCGGCCGCGAGGACCAGGCCAAACGCCATTCCGCACCAATTGGTTTCGTACCAGTTCAGGGCGGTATAAGCCACCTGCGTGACAAAACCTGCTTTGCGCGGAGCGTGAAAATGGGCCTGATGAGTGAGCGGGTCTTCAAAGGCTTCACTGCCAGAGAGAGCGGCTTTAGTATCCAAAGCCGGATAACGGGAAACCAGCCAGAAGGTGGATGTCACTCCGATCATAAAGATCAGGAGAATTATAAATTTGCGATTACGGGTCATTCAAACGTATTATCTGGCATTTAGGGGAGCCTATTTTTACCTTAAAAAAGCCTTTGTAGGGAAACCAAATTTGCGGCCCCTTGGCAGGGAGAGCTTTGCATAGGCCGTCGTTGCGAACAAAGTGAAGCAATCCAGCGAAATTCTGGATCGCCACGCCGCTTTGCGGCTCGCGATGACGATTCTTTGGGGTTTGATTTGTATATAAAAAATCGGGTTATGCAAAGGGTTCCTTTGTCAGGAGGAAAATATTAAAGAATTGCGCTTGAGTGCTCAGCCTGCTTTATGGCTAATGCAGTGCTGGCCCCATGCCCAGTGGAGAAAAGATTTTGCAAATAGATGATTCAGAAGCCTCGACTCATTTTATCCAGCACATTATCGAGGAAGATTTAAAAACCGGGAAGTATGATGGACGGGTTCACACCCGTTTCCCTCCTGAACCCAACGGATACCTGCATATAGGTCATGCCAAGTCCATTTGCCTGAATTTCGGCCTGGCTTCGCAATATTCTGGCAAATGCAACTTACGGTTTGATGACACCAACCCCAGTAAGGAAGAGGAAGAATATGTAAAAGCCATTATGGAAGATGTGCGGTGGCTGGGGTTCGACTGGGAAGATCGGTTGTATTATTCGTCAGAAAACTTTGATCAACTCTACGAGTATGCGGTCCGGTTGATCGAGAAGGGCAAAGCTTATGTGGATGAATTGAGTCCGGAACAAATTCGTGAGTACCGGGGTACGCTTACCGAACCCGGGCGGGACAGTCCTCACCGTGACAGGCCGATGGAGGAAAACCTGGGCTTGTTTAAACGGATGCGGGCCGGTGAGTTTGCCGAAGGCGAAATGGTTTTGCGGGCCAAAATTGATATGGCATCGGGTAATTTGAATTTGCGCGATCCGGTGTTGTACCGGGTTTTGAAAGCAACTCATCATCGTACCGGAGATAAGTGGTGCATTTATCCCATGTATGATTTCACACACGGTCAATCGGATTCCCTGGAACGGATCACCCACTCGATCTGTACTCTGGAGTTTGAGGATCACCGGCCTCTTTATGACTGGTTTCTGGAAGAGCTGGGTATTTATCGTCCTCAGCAAATAGAATTTGCCCGGCTCAACCTGAACTACACGATACTGAGCAAGCGCAAGCTTTTACAGTTAGTGGCAGAGGGGCATGTGAACGGATGGAACGACCCACGCATGCCGACTTTATCGGGCATGCGCCGCAGGGGTTACCCGCCGGAGGCTATTCGTGATTTTTGTGAACGGATTGGAGTTGCCAAAAGTAACAGCACGATAGACTTTGCTTTGCTGGAACATTGTGTGCGAGAAGATTTAAACCGGACCTCGCCCCGGGTGATGGCGGTGATCCGACCGCTGAAAGTAGTGATTGAGAATTACCCGGAAGATCAGGTGGAAGAACTGATTGCCGAGAACAACCCGCAAGACCCTTCAGGGGGATCCCGCAAAATTCCCTTTTCCCGGGTTCTTTATATTGAGCGGGATGATTTTATGGAAGATCCTCCCAAAAAGTTTTTCCGCCTCGCTCCGGGCAGGGAGGTGCGGTTGAAGCATGCTTACATTATCAAATGTGAACGGGTGGTTAAGGATGAAAACACGGGAGAGGTGGTCGAGTTACGCTGTACTTATGACCCGGAAACCAAAAGCGGCTCTTCTCAGGAAGGCCGGAAGGTGAAAGGCACCCTGCACTGGCTTTCTGTGGCTCATGCCCAGCGCGCCGAAGTGAGACTATACAACCATCTTTTTCTCAAAGAGAATCCCGCAGATGAGAAAGAGTGTCCTGACCTGAAATCAAGCTTGAATCCTGATTCTCTGGAAACTATTGGGAATGGGTTTGTCGAGCCCTACTTGAAGGATGCGGTGGGCCGGTTCCAGTTTTTACGGCTGGGATATTTTTGCGTGGATAGTGAGGACTCCAGCCCCGGGGCTCCTGTGTTCAACAGGACCGTAACGCTCCGCGACACCTGGGCGAAAATTACCAAGAAGTCTGGTTGATTTTGGGAAGATTTTTCAATGTTTTTGCCTTTTTGGACTGTGTTCTGTTCACTTCCTGAATACTTTATTGAGTAGAGGGTTTTAATTGTGGTTTTGGCGGGAGGGGTGTGACTTGCCGGAATCTTCATTTCTCTTTGACAGGTTTTTGCAATTATGCTAATAATCCTCAAGCCTGAAATTGGGCTATATACTTACCTTAAAGGAGTTCCATGGAAGTCAGAATAAGCCGGGATGTCCTTCTGAACGGTGTGCACAAAGTTCAGGGAATCGTTGAGCCAAAAGGGGCGATGCCCATTCTTTCCCACCTGCATCTATCCGCCGAGAAAGACACCATCAGTATTAGAGCCACCGATTTGGAAATTGGTACTTTGGGCCATTATGCGGCGAATGTAACCGCACCCGGGGCCGTGACGCTCAATGCCAGAAAACTTTTTGATATTGTCCGGGAACTTCCCAATGAAGAAATTCATTTGAAAAAGGAAGAAAATAACTGGATTACATTAAAGTGTGGAAAGTCCAAATTCCGTTTGCCCGGGCTTCCCCCTGAAGATTTCCCGCCATTGCCGGAGTACAGCGATAAACCGCTGTTGGAATTTGATGGCAAAATTTTAAAGGAAATGATTCGCAAAACTTTTTTCTCCGTTTCTCCTGATGAAACCCGGCAGGCTTTGAACGGGTTGTTGCTGGAGTCGGAAGGGGATAGCGTCAATCTGGTGGGTACCGATGGACATCGATTAGCGATGATTTCCCGACCGGTCAAGTCAAATGTCGCAAAAGGGGAAAACCTGAGTTTTCTTTTGCCCAAAAAAGCGTTGTCAGAGTTACTGAAATTAATGGAGGATGAAGACGAAACATTCGGGTTCTCTTCTCAGGATAATCACCTGGCTTTCATTTGCGGCAAGCAGGTGATTGTGTCGCGCAAAATAGACGGAAAATTTCCCAACTACCGGCAAGTAATTCCAGGGGACAATAACCTGAAGGCCAAAGCCAGCAAGGAAGACCTGACCCATGCCCTGAAGCGTGTGGCTCTACTGGCAGATGAAAAATCGAAAATGGTCCGCTTTGAAGTCCGCAAAGGCAACCTGAACCTGGTTTCAGATAATACGGATCTGGGAGCCGCCGTTGAGGAAATGCCCCTTGATTATGAGGGAGAGGAAGTCTCGATTGGGCTTAACGCAAAGTATGTTCTGGATATCCTAAGTGTTATTGAAGGGGATTCAGTGACTCTGAATCTAAAAGATCAAAACCACTCCTGCCTGTTTACGGTGGCGGATGATGACCAGTATAAGACCATTGTCATGCCCATGCGTCTTTAGAGTATCTCTGGAAAACGGTTTTTGGCCATGAGCACCCCTTATGAAATAAGGGGGTGCGAGTTGCCGTAGAAAAAATGATCGAATAAATAGAGACCCTCTCTGGAATTTCGATTAAAGATCAAAAAACTGATCCAGTTTTTCATCGCTCCTTGGCGTTTTCCCGGTCACGCCTTCCCATATTTCCCGGGTTTCCATACAAAGATAAATGCTTAATTCTTCTGAGCGGGACTTAAGATAACCGCGAATGGTTTCGTAGGCATGGTTTCGCAAGGGACGCAGGTAGCGAAATTTTCCATCTTTGCCGGGCAAGTGTTCGCTGGTGAACAAGCGAGTTTGCGGATGTCGGTTTTTAATGATGTGTTTCAGGGAGGGGCGGTATCGAAAGCTCCCCAGGCTCACCCACTCCACCTTGGCAATGGGCAGGCTATCGAACAAAATGTCTATTAACTGTCGGTAGGCTTCCTCCCAACCTGGTATCAGAATGATCGGGTCAAAATGAAACCCAACGCGGTAGCCCTTGTCCACGCACGCCCTGGCAGATTCAAGCCGCTGGACCAGGCTCGGTGTCCCCTTTTCTTCCAGATCAATGATGGTTTGTGGATTCAGCGACCAGGATACAATTATATTTGTAGGGTCGGAATGGTTAAGAAGGTTCGCAACTTGGTCCGATTTGGTTTTTAACTCCAGAACGGCATTTGACTGTTGGTTGAAAAAAGGCAGCAGATAGGCCGTGTAGGGGATGATGGCATCCAGAGCCAGGCTGTCTGTCAATTCCCCTGTCCCGACCCGAAAGTTGCGATCTGGATATTGTGTGAATACTTCTTCCAACTCGCCAAGCAGGTCTTCAACATTAACATAGGCCACCTGCATGGGGTTGTTGCCTAAAAAATCCTGCAGGAAACAATAAGAGCAATCATAGATGCAGTTTTTCGACAAGTTCACAACATAGTAATTGCAACACACCATACCCGGGCTGATACCCGGACACTTCTTCAGGAAGGAACCTTTAAAACGGGATAACGCCAAGCGTTTTTTTCCTTCTCCAAACACATCGTGCTGTGAAGACCTCATCTGCTCTGTGAGCATGGAAATATCCTGGAATTTCTGCCGGGGAATTTCTGAGGGGAGCCTCGAGAGGATTTCCTGCACCAGGGGATACTCTTCCACCCCTTCTTCCAGCAAAATAATTTCAGGTTGGTAGTCTATGAGGGTGGGGCTGGAACTTATTGTATTATTTGACATTATCTTATATAATGGGCTGAGTTTTGCAGGGCACCTCGGCCTTTTTTTTGAGCTCTCACTATTTTAAACAGCCACTGTATCATTTAACTGAAGGAAATAAAATGGACATTCCCCCCTCCTCGCTACACAACCAGTACATCGAAAAGAAGAATGAGTTTTCTTTTCGATTCGGATTTGTCTTTCTCTTCATCATTTCGGTGGGACTGAATATTTATCTCCTCTATTTTGATCAAAAAAAGGATGTTGTTGTCGCGTCTTTACCGCAGAACTCTGAGGTAGTACCCCTTTTCGAACTACCTCAGTCCAAAGACTATAAAAAAGAAGTTCCTCCACCTGTTAAGACTTCGCAGGCTACCAAGACGGCTGTTATCACGCCCGCGTCCTTTACGGTTCCATCCGAGAGGAAGGTAGAAGGCAAAACCATCCATTCCCTGAATTTTAAAGTACGGAATTCCCTGAACTATAGCGTGTGTAGAATACTTTCCCGTGAAAAAGGTTGTGCCGCGCTTTCTGCGCATCTGGGGCGTCTTATGGCATGGTTTATGGATATCAAAAAGGGCATGAGAAACGGCGATTACCTGGAAGTGGTGTACCGGCAACTGGAAGGTCCCGAACAGTTTAAAATCCTTAAACTTTCCTATAAGAGCAAATTATTCGGCAAAACATTTGAAGCATTCTATTTTGATGAGTTCGACCCGAAAAATGGCGGATATTTTGATAGAGAAGGAAAGGAAATTGCCCGGCGCATTGTCGAAGCGCAAAGTCCTATTCGGCATTATATTGAAATCACTTCCCTGCCTGGAGATTTTCGCAAAGGGATGGGAGGGCATTCCGGGACGGATTTTAAAGCTGAGGTGGGGACTCCCATTTATTCAGGATTCCCGGGTAAGGTCACTCGCACAAACTGGAATGTGCGAGCAAACGGTTATTGTGTCGAAATTGATCATCCAAAACTGGGGATCAAAACCCTTTATCTGCATTTGAGCCGTGTAAAAGTCAAACCGGGTCAGACTATCCGGGTGGGTCAGCAGATTGCTGAGTCGGGGAATACCGGAAGAACGTTTGCCCCTCACCTGCACTATGAGATCCAGAAACGGAAAAATAAAAAAATAATTTATAATCCTTTTACCTTCAAGCATCATAAAAGTTACACGCGAAAAATTCCTTCCCAGCATTACCCGTCCTTCCAAAAAACTGTTAAGCTCTATAGCTCTGTAGTAAAAGAAAGCTAACCACCGGGCAACGCCCGGAGGAAATTGCAAGTTGCCACTGGCGGCTCGCCGGATCTTCGCTTAGAGTGGGATCTATGCTTCTGGGGGCTATATGAAAAGAAAAAGCAAGCGAGGCAAGGGCAAAAAGCCAATTCGCATTCGTATTGGCAGAATTGTTTTTGATCTTTTGCTGTGCTTTATCGCCCTTACTCTGGTTCCCGTCCTTCTGTACAAGTTCGTGAACCCACCCACAACACCCTTGATGTGGATACGCTGGGTGGAAAGTGGTGCCCAGCAAACTCTTCCTCTGAGCTTGAACTCATGGATACCCATTGAAGAGATTTCCCCGAATATCCAGAAAGCGGTCATAGCCGCTGAAGACCAGAAATTTTTTATCCATAATGGATTCGACTGGCTGGCCATTGAGCACGCGATCCATGCCAATATAACAACGGATCGAAAACTGGGTGCCAGCACGATTTCCATGCAAACTGCTCGCAATGTGTTCCTGTGGCAAAGTAGGACCTGGTTAAGAAAGCTACTGGAAAGTTATTTCACAGTATTGATTGAATTTTTTTGGAGCAAGCAGAGGATTCTTGAAGTCTATTTGAATGTGATTGAATGGGGAGATGGCATATTTGGGTGTGAGCAGGCGGCACAGACTTACTTCCAGCATTCATCGAAAATTCTTTCGCCTGTTGAGTCGGCATGGATGGCGGCTGTTTTGCCCAGTCCCCGGCGCTGGACACATAGACCCGCCCCTGCCCATGTGCAAGCCCGACAAATCAAAATTCTGGACACCATGCCACATACACGAATGCATATTAAATGATCAAAATTCAGATATCCAAGACGCATCAGGGCAAAATCCGCAAAGGGTATCCCTGGGTTTTCAAGTATCAAATCCAAAACCAGATTCCCGATAGGAGTCAGGAAAACCTGGGAGTGATTTACGATCATAAGAACCGTTTTCTGGCGATGGGTTTATGGGACCCTTGTTCGGATCTTTGCTTTAGAGTGTTGAACCTGGGTAAACCGAGGGAAATTGACGGGCGCTTTTTCCAGGAACGCCTGCAGTCAGCAATAAAAATCAGGCAGGGACTGGAAAACCAGGGAACGACGGGTTATCGAGTCATCAATGGTGAAAATGACGGGTTTCCCGGGCTGGTGTTAGATCGTTATGAAGATGTCCTGGTCTTGAAACTGTATACGACAAGCTGGTTTCTGTTTCTGGATGAACTTTGTGGATTATTTCAAAAAGAATTTAAGAGTCAGCAGGTAGTTTTACGATTAGCCCGGAACGTCAGCAAGCTATTGGAGTCTGGGTCGGCTTATCGGGATGGGCAGATTTTGTATGGACACGGGAACTCGGGCTGGGTGCAATTTAAGGAAAACGGGTTGAAGTTTACGGCTGATGTCGTTGCAGGGCAGAAAACCGGATTTTTCCTGGATCAAAGGGAGAACCGGTTGAAAATTGGGGAAATGGCTAAAGGGCAATCCGTATTGAATGTATTCAGCTATTCGGGGGGATTCTCGGTTTACGCGTGGGCCGGTGGGTGTAGTTCTGTGGTGGAGGTGGATAGCAACCCATTTGCCCTAGAGACATCATTGAGAAACATGAAATTAAATTTTCCTGAAAAATCATTTCCAGCGGAAAACTTTGTTCAAAAGGAAGGCGATGCGTTCCAGATGCTTGCGCGGTTAAAATCCGAAAAGCGCTTTTTCGACTTGGTGATTTTAGATCCGCCGGCGTTTGCAAGAAAGAAGAAACATAAAACCCTGGCTCTGGACGCTTATACCAGCCTGGCGCAGGCAGGTGCGCAGTTAACGTCTGGAGTACTATTCGCGGCTTCTTGTTCGGCACATGTGCCCGCAAATGAGTTTTATGACGCGGTTTATCTTGGAATTTGCTCTGCAGGAAAAAAATGTGAAGAGATTGCCAGAACGGGACATGCCGAGGACCATCCGGCGACGTTTCCAGAGGCTTTTTATTTGAAATCCATCTACGCCAAGGTAGGGCCGTAGGGCCAGAAAAAACAGATGGTTAGCAAGCGGGGTGGCGGTATTTATTGGGCGCTGAAACGATATGAGTTAATACGTTCGAAAATGAATTGAGAGTCAGTTCACTACATCCAGCATAGGCTGAAAAGAAAATTAAACTGTCCTTTTTATCTTTTTTTAGCTTTCTTTTTAGCTTTCTTCTTTGTAGCTTTTTTCTTTGTAGCTTTTTTCTTTGTTACTTTTTTCTTAGCTTTTTTCTTTGTTGCTTTCTTCTTTGTAGCTTTCTTCTTTGTAGCTTTTTTCTTTGTTACTTTTTTCTTAGCTTTTTTCTTTGTTGCTTTTTTCTTCGCTACTTTTTTCTTCGCTACTTTTTTCTTCGTAGCTTTTTTCTTCGTAGCTTTCTTTTTAGCTTTTTTCTTGGTTGCCATCAAGATCTCCTTTCTTACGTCATATCGGTATTCGTTTCAGCGCCCAAATACCGTTATCATTTTATGTCATACACGTTTGATGTCAAGCGAATATTAAGAGAAATTAATGTTTCAGATTGGTTGTTAGGTTGTCATGGAAAATGCGCGTGCGAGTTCAACAGGGGTCATTTTTATGGAGCCTCGGGAAACCCGTATAAACACAGGGGGAAACACCTTGTTTGGTTTTTTTTAATTTTTGCGAGTATACTGAATTCATTCGCTGGGCACTTTAATGAGTTTGAAAAAAAATAATTAATTTTTATGAATATTTTGCTCAAAAAGTTAAAATTTAATCAGTTCGAAACATTTCCTGAATTGGTTCATGCTGTCAGTCCACGTTGTTTCGAAAACGATCAAGGTGAAATTGAGGATTTTTCTTTTTTGAGCAATGATGATTTTGGAAAAACAAAAGACCATTTGAAATTGTTTTTAGAATCTATCGGGATAACAAACAGCGGTCTTTTTTTTGTTAATCAGGTTCATAGCGACAAAATTTTTGTATTGAGTGATACAGACCTCGCTTCTAGTGAGGCGATGAAAATTTCTGCCGATGCTTTATTGACTCATATCCCTGAAAGGCCCATCGGAGTTTTTACTGCAGACTGTCTTCCCATTTTGGTTTATGATCCGCGATTGAAAGTGGTCGGGGCTATTCATGCCGGCCGAAAGGGGTCGGAGCAAAGCATTCTTTTTAAAGTAGTTAGGGAGATGGGCCGCGTGTATGGGTCTCGCCCTGAAGAGCTGGTAGTGGGTTTTGGGCCGGCAATCGGAGGATGTTGTTATGAGGTGGGTGAGGACTGCGTTCAACCGTTTAAAAAAAAGTTCCCTGATGAAACGGGTTGGTTTCGGGCCGGTCCGCCGGGTAAATACTTTCTCGACTTGATTGCGGTGAATAAAATGGAAGGTGAGAAGGCGGGTCTTCTTCAGGAAAATATTTTTTCAATGGACCATTGTACTTGTTGTTCCGCCCCAAAAATGCATTCCTATCGACGCGAAGGAAAAACAGGAAGAATTCTTTCAACTATCATGTTGCGTCCATGATGGGTTTCCGTGTTTTTAATGTTTTAGAACTATGATCGATAAAATAAATAAAGAAAATTCATTTGGCGGGGAGACCTTGCCATTTCCGGTGGAGTGGGTGAGAACCCAGCCGCGCAAGGTGGAAGAGATTTTGTCCGGCTTGTCGGTGGAAGAGCAGGTGCGGACTATTCTTGGACTTGATCCTCATCTACAACAGAGTCTTCTCGTACTTTCCGAAAAAGCGGTTGAGGTGACTCAGTCCCTTCCTGTGGAAGAGGTTTATAATTTAATTAAAGAAGTGGAAGATTCACTTCTGGTTTTATCCATGGCTTCTCCGGATCAACTGCAATACATTTTTGATGTGGAATGGTGGCAGGGTGACAAGTTTCAACCTGAACGGGCTTTGAGTTGGATTGCTTTGCTGGATCAATGCCAGGACCCTGAAACCCTGGAATGGTTTTTGAAAGAAGATTTTGACCAAAAGGTAGTGTTGTTTCAGGCCTTTTTGAAGGTCTATAAGAATGATGAAATGACGGACTCCTATGAAGGGGTGGAGGGCCTGGAACATTTTACCCCTGACGGGGTCTATGATATTTTTTTCAAAGTTGAAAACAGTAAAGAAATCAAAAAACTGCTGCTTTTACTTTATGAAAAAGACCAAAGTCTTTTTTACAACCTGCTGGAAGCGGTGATCTGGTATCCCGTTACTCTTACGGTAGAGAAGGCTTATCAATGGAGAGTGAGCCGCACTGCCGCAAGAGGCATTCCTGAATTTGAGGAGGCAATAGGTATATATAGCCGTTTGGACCCGGAAACGTTAAAGTTGAAACTACCTTCGCTGGAAGAACTTCCCTCAAGTCGGTTCAGGTTTTCTCCTCGATACCCTCTAGCCCATTTGGATGAAACCCTTTTTTTCACCCAATGTCTCGCTATGTTGGAAAACGAAAACCGTCTTGAAACCCTGCGTTGGGAACTGGTGTGCCTAGCCAACAAGGTTATTGTTGCCGATGGACTCGATCTGTCATCCATGGATATTCGGGACCGGGCTCTGCGAAAAACACGGGGTTATATAAACATTGGTTTGGAACTGGGGGCAGAAGGGAATCCTGAAAAGGGAGCCGCTTTGCTGGATAAGGTTTGGATACAGTCATTTTTTCAAGTGGGTTATCAACAATTGAGACAGGTTCGATCTGCGGCAAGTACCTTCATTAGTGAGAATGGTGCCTATATTGAATATTTTATTTCACCAGCGGACAAGGAAAGGCTGGGTGCTTTAGCTTTTCGGTTTCCGCAGGTTGGCGAAATAATCGAGGATTCTTTCAATTGGCGGGACCCGGAGTGCATTAAAGATATCCAGGTCATCAATGATTTTATAAACCGGTGGAAATTTTACAGTCGTTTCGCAAAGCAGGGATTGGGGCTGAGCGAGTCAACGTTTTCGTCTTCGCTGGGAGAATTTGATTACCCGGATAGCCTGGATGCCGTGAACCTTTTAACTTTGGTGACCACAGCACTGGCGCATTATGTTTTATTCGCTCGGATATCCTGTGATCCGCTTCCTGATGTAGCGGCAAAGAATTTTCTGGAGATGATTTTTTTGCCAGGCATCTTCCGGGATGAGGCAAAGGTCTGCAATGAAGACCTCATTGCCGCTTTCGAGCAGGAATTGCTAAAATCTCCCATGGCCTGGACGGACTCGGATAAGGCGCATTTGCAGGATTTGCTTGGCGAATGCTCTAAAAACCTTGAAGCCCAGTTTGGCAGTCTTGATCTGACTCGCCCTATTGACTGGAAATTTGCCCAAGGCCTCCTCATCGGCGGAGCCCCTTAGTACCCCTTCGGGGCATGAAGGCAAGTGAAGAGAGATATCACGCAGGGGAGGCTGTGATAACCCCATCATTATTCTCATGCTCCGAAGGAGAAGGACTTGATTGGGCCGAGACAACTTTCTACTTGCCAGAAAAAGCGGCGGCACGTTGGCCCCACGCCTAGTGGGATTTTTATTTTAAAATAGGGTGAAAAAGTGTAGACTTCGCACTTCACATGAGTCCTGAGCTAGAATCCTTTAAACATGGAGAGGGGAACGATGACCGATCCCAAAAAATCTGAAACCCCGAAAGAAGAACCTGCGCTCTGGGAGTCCTACGGATCTTTTCCGGTCTGGGTATTGAAGTTGATTAGTGCGCTGACCCCGGACTTTCTCATATCGAAGTCTCCGGCTCCCAAAAGAAAACTTCCCCAGTAAACTTAATATTTTTCGATTTTGATGAAACCCATTAAACGGGCATTGATAAGCGTATCGGATAAGACCGGTATATTAGATTTTGCTCTCGAACTACAGAAATACGGTGTCGAAATACTTTCCACCGGCGGTACGGCGGACCTGTTGCGCAAGGGAGGAATCCCCGTGATTCAGGTATCCGACTACACCGGCTTCCCTGAAATGATGGATGGAAGGATCAAGACACTCCACCCCCGAGTCCACGGCGGGATTCTGGCCCGCAGGGATGTGCCAGAGCATATCAAGGCAATGGAAGATCATGGAATCCGGCCCATCGACTTGGTGGTGATCAACTTGTATCCGTTCGAGCAGACGGTAGCGCGAAAAGATTGTTCTTTGGAAGATGCTATCGAGAATATTGATATTGGCGGCCCTGCAATGGTTCGGTCAGCGGCAAAAAATTCCAAGGATGTGGTGGTGATTGTAAACCCGGATGACTACAGTAAGGTTTTGCATGAGATGGAGTCCGGGGCCGTGACATTGGAAACACGCAGGCGATTGAGTCGGGATGCGTTTGCGCATACGGCTCGTTATGATTCTTTGATAGCAGCTTATTTAACCGAAAAATGGGATGATGGTTTTCCTCCTATATTGAACCAGCCGTTTGAAAAAGTGCAGGAACTTCGCTATGGCGAAAACCCTCACCAGTCTGCCGCGTTATATAAAGAAAGTTCTCCCTTGCCATCCGAAATTATTTCCGCCAGGCAACTTCAAGGCAAGGAGTTGTCTTTTAATAATTTTATTGATTTAAATGCTGGCTGGGAGTTGGTCAAGGAATTTGATAAGGGTGCGGTAGTGATTATCAAGCACACCAATCCATGTGGTGTGGCGATAGGCGAGGACCAGTTAAAAACGTTTATCGGAGCCCGTGAGGTGGACCCGGTATCGGCGTTTGGAGGAATTCTCGGGTTCAATCGACCAGTTACCGCCCAGACAGCGGAGGAGATCGTCAAAAACTTTGTTGAAGCTGTTGTGGCACCCGGATTTGATCCGGAAGCTTTGAAATTGTTCGCCACGAAAAAAAATGTCCGTCTTATGCAGATGCCGGAAATAGGGTCTTGTGCAGAGGCTGAAAAATTTGACTTGAAACGAATAGGCGGCGGCCTGTTGGTCCAGAGTCGGGATGTGTTGACCTATGTTGAGGGGCAACTCAAAGAAGTGAGTGCAAGAAAACCCGATGACCGGGAAATGGAGGATATGCAATTAGCCTGGATTGTAGCCAAACATGTTAAATCCAATGCTATTGTTTATGCTAAAGACCATGAAATTCTTGGTATCGGTGCAGGTCAAATGAGCCGGGTCGACTCTGCCCGTGTTGCGATCGAGAAAGCACGCAAATCTTTGCAGGGAGCGGTAATGGCTTCGGACGCATTTTTCCCCTTCCGCGACTCTGTTGACGAAGCCGCGAAAAATGGAATCACGGCCATCATTTCCCCTGGTGGTTCTATTCGCGATGAGGAAGTCCTGCAAGCGGCTAACGAGCACAAAATAGCCATGGTGTTTACTGGCACCCGCCATTTCAAACACTAGCCCCCCTCTTTTTCTGCCGGACAATTTGCCTAAAGAGTTTCACTGTATATCCGATAAAGGAATATTAGCCTTTGTATTTGGATATGTGAATCTTTGTGCAGAATTTAAAACCCCAGCTTGATATTTTGCTTGCCGAGAGTGACGAAGACGATTATCTATTATTCCTGGAGGCAGTTCGGGATAGTGGACGGGCTCTTGCGATCAAGAGAGTCAGGGACGGTCAGGAACTGGTAGATTTTCTTCTGGGGCCTGAAAAGAAACTCAACAGTCCGGTCAAAGTTATTATTGTCGATATCAAAATGCCCCGCCTGAATGGAATAGAAGCGATTGCGGCCATTCGCTTAAATTCTGAAATCCAAAAAATTCCCTTTATTGTGTTTTCCAGTAGTTGTTCTCCTGCAGATATTGATCTTTGTTATAGTCTGGGGGTAAACAGTTTTCATCAAAAACCGATAAGTTATGAGGGTTTGGTCCAATTTGTCAAAACGATTAGAGACAACTGGTTTTAAGTAAACCGAGTGCCCTGGCTTTTTATTCAGGCGGAATAACCCATAAAGAAAACCATGAAAAAACTCATCAAATTGATAATTTTTGGGGGACTGGTTTATGGGGGGTGGCAGGCTAACCTTCTATGGGAAGATTTCAAGCCTGTGTTGGCGGAGTTAGAGGGAAAGCATCCGGAAAAATACGCGCAAATGGTTGAAGAGGCCAAGTCTTTTCATCTTAAGGAGACCCAACAGCTCTACCATGAAATTGAATCCATGACCCGTGAGGAAGTGATCGCCCTCCGTTATGAAAAATGGCAGGAAAAACGAAAAGCAGACAAAGAGTTCAACGAAAAATATTACGATGACGAATTGTTGAATCGCATTGAGGTTCAAAAAGCTCTCCTTAAAGATTACCAATCCCGCATGGATGAAATACGCGGGTTGAACGAACGCCAACCTGTACAAGTCCGGTTTGAGCAATGGAAAAAAACCGAACCCTGGAAACAAAGGCTCATCCTCCATGAAAAATGTGTAAAGTATGTAGAAATGGAAATAAAAGCCAGGTCGGCTTTTCGGCGAGGTCTGGAGATTTCTAAAGTTTCAGTCCTCATGGCTCGGCTTTCCAATAAACCGCTTCCCGTAGAACTGCTTTGCAACGATCTGGTGCCGGAGGTGCGCTCTGAGCAACAGGTCCAGGATGCGATCCAGCGTTTGAAAGAAACCCTGACCTTTGACTACTATATTCAGTTATTGGAGGAGGTGGGTATCCCCAGGAAAGAGATGTTTTCCTTCGATGACGAATTGAAAGGGAAGATAGAGAATTTCAACGATTCTTGAATCCAGATACTTCTTTATGACTGCTGTTCTTTTTCCAGCGGGCGGGGTTGTTCCAGGTTTTCCGTCAATTGGGTGAGGGCCGTTGCCAACTGTTTGATTTCGGTATTGGATTTGAATTCGGGAAGCTCGGTAGTTCCTTGTTCCTCCGCAAACCGTACCAGTTTTCTCAGCGGTTTTATAATCATGCTGACGGTATAGAATCCACCAATAATACAAACCAAAGTGCCGACAATTGCCATCCCGATCATTTCATTTTTCAATTGCACGGCACTGCGAACGATCCGGTTCTTCAACAACTCGATTTGGTCGGGTGTTAAGGTCTGGGTATCCATGGTTCCTACAATTCTCTCAATCTGCCCCAGTTGGATGTAGAGAAAGAACGCGGCATAACCCAGGCAGGAAATGACAACGATGTAGCCGGTCATCAACAGGTTGATGATGCTCTTCTTTTCTCCCGGGAGTTCGTCCCGAAAAATAGAATTCTGTTTCATAATTTACCGGGTTTCTTGAATACTGAGGAGAACCGTTTTCCCAGTACGGGGTAGAGGGAAGCTTTCTTGTACCGGCTCCAGGTTTTTTTCAATCTGTTATAACGTTCGCCTGTTGAGGGATGGGTGCTCATAAATATGGAGCTTCCTCCTGCCTTGCTTTTGCCCAGTTTGCGAATAAAGTCCTGCAGTCCACCCGGATAGTAGCCCATGCGGTAGGCAAATTCTCGCCCATACCGGTCTGCCTCAAACTCCAGGTTTTTGTCCAGGCCCTTGGTGAAAAGGACGTTGGATACTTCATCGATCAGCTTGTCAAACAAGCCGGGGTTCTTATCCATGGCTGTGAGCGTCAGGGCACTGATCCCCTGCAAACTCCGACTTCGTCCTAAAGTTTGCAGAGCATGTTTTTGGCTGATATGCGCAACCTCATGTGCCAGTACCCCGGCTAATTGTGCCTCGTTTTCGAGCATCCTTAACAACCCGATACTGACAAAGACGTAACCCCCGGGGGTGGCGAAAGCGTTAGGAAGCTCGGTGTTCAAAATCGCAAAATGGTAATCGATATCAGGCCGGGTGGAAACATCGGCAACAGCCCGCCCCACCAGATTAATATAACGGAGCAATTTGGGATCATTGTAAACACCGCCATACCGACTGAACACTTCCACAGCCAGCCTTCCGCCTATGGCTTTTTCCTCCTTGTAGGCAATGGGCTGAAGGGCCTGGAGGGTGTTCACGCTTTGTTTGAGAATCTTGGAGGTTTTTTTATCAAATATTCCCAGTGATTGGCCCAAGCCGATCATCCCATCGTTGCCTGTGCTTTGTTGCGGTTCCGGGGGAGGAGGAGACTTCGGCTCCTCTATCGTAATATCCAATTCCTCCTGCTGCGGTTTGGGTTGGGGCTGAGTCGATTTCTCCACATCTTTCAGAAACCGGTCCAGGTTGAAAGAATAGACAGGGCCTATCCATACCAAAAGTCCCAGGACCGACAGGCAGAAGAAAGAAATTCCGATTTTTAAATTATTTTTGCGCATGACCGATTTTTATTGGGAATACTCTCCCAGTTTTCCTGTTTGAAGAAATCGGTCCAGTTCTTCGGGCCGAACTTTAAAACCTTCCATATCTTTGACTGCCTGAATGCTTTCAGAGGTCGCTCCTTTTTTCCTGGCATGTTCCTCTGAAACAGGACTCAAACCCCTTATGCTGGAACCGGAAGCGGATTCCCGAGCGGCCATTTTCTGGTTTCCTCCCAGGGCTCCCAGCATATCCCCGTCTCCCTGTTTTTGAGCCGGGGCTTTTTTGGAAAGCTTGAACCGGAAAACCCAGCCGTTTTTCCCGCCTGTGGAAACCTGAAAAAATTTACCGGATTTCTTCTCCACCTTTACCGGGGTGCCTTTTTGAAGCTTGCCAAGCACTTTCGACCGTGCCGAAGCTTCAGCCTGTAGCTTGGTAGACGATTTTTTAACATACCAGGTCTCAGCTGTCGCCAGATGGGGAAGCAAAAGCATCACCACACCTGACAGAATCATTGAAAACCGGATAAAAAAGAATTTGTGCATGAATAGTTTGTAACAAAATTTATAGAGTGTATCAAGCTTCTCCCAAACCGGGCCAAACGTCAACCCCAATCTCCGGCCACTAAGCCTGGGGCCAGTGTGCCATTGCTCTCATCGGCGAGCAATCGTGTTCTCGGCTCAAAGAGTTCTTGCTATCTGCCTCCCCTGTGGCTAACGGGGGCGGAAGGCTTTTTTTAATCGGGACCAGTTGAAGGCCGAGCCGGGATCGTATTTGCACTCGACACCATTTTCGCCTTTTTGCACATGGGCGTGACCAAGGATGCCGGAAAACTTAGAGTAGTTTTTTAACCTTTCGAGAGGGTGCCGACCGGTTTTTTTGTCGAAGGGCACTTGCAGTTTAATTTTGGGCAGAAGGTGATTGACCCCGATGCAGAGTTTAGTCAGGGCTTGATATTGTTCCTCGGTAAAATCCCACATACGCACCACTCGGCCATTTATCTTTCTGCTGAAGTATCCTCTTTCACCGTAAGCGCGTGACGGGGTGATTTTAAAGTTGGCTGTCTGAAGTTTTTTGCGGTAGGCATCGGGAAGTTCCAGCACCCATTGCCCTCTTTTCTTTTGGTATTTATCGCGGTGGGTAGGGAGCCATTCGGACTCGCGAGCCAGAGCTTCCCATGCAAGGTTTGCTATTTCGACATGAATAGCCCTTTCGTTCCCTTGCCGGTCATCGGCAGGTGCGGTATTGGTTTTCCAGTACAAGTCGCAGGTCTGATAAAGGGTGCCATCGAGATCCAGATAAAAATGGCTGCCCTTGAAGGAGCTCTTTGCCATCAACTGGTGGCAATGGTGGGAGCTGTAGCACCCATCATAATGCAGGACAAACTGGTGGACGTGCTGAACCAGTTCCCTGTACGCCGATTCGGGTTTCAGGATTTTATAGGCCGAATCTTTTCTGGATGGTGCGTCATTGAGCTTGGGGTCGTGATGGGAACAGCTGGACCGGCCTCTCTTGTTAGGGCAATTAAACCCGTCATCCTCGTTCCATAAAACCACACGGGTTCCGATGTTTATTTTTTGTCCGCAGGAAACGATATTTTGATTCATAACAGTGAGTGGTTAGCCTACATATTGCTGTTGTAAATCACCCCAGCCCCCGTGATATTTCTTCATTTGCTTCATGGGGGGTATAAAACTATTGCCAGTTGGGTCCAGCGTCACGCTGGTGCCTAGTGGGTTCCATTTTCTGTTGTGCTACCCCAATGAAGTTTTTTTCTCAGGGTTTGATAATAGTTTTTTCCGGGGGCCTGTATCAGTTTCACCGAGACACTGGCTTTTTCTGCTTTAAGGATGTCACCAGATTTCATCGCGTGACCCTTTTTCCCATCGAGCGTTATTCCGACATCCTCGTCTTCATGGCGCTTGGTCAGTTGTACTTTGATCCTGGATGTATCAGGAATGACAATGGGTCGGTTTGTCAGGGTAAAGGGACATATCGGACTCAACACCAAAGCATGCATGCTGGGATGAATGATGGGTCCTCCTGCCGAGAGAGAGTAAGCGGTGGAACCTGTGGGCGTGGCGATTATCAATCCGTCGGCCCGGTATGATGTCATGGGCTGGTCGTCAACCTGTACTGTGAGATTTACGATCCCCGCCAAGGCACTCTTGTTGATCACAATATCGTTCAATACATTAAAGTCATGTATTTTAGTCTCATCGCGCCAAAGGGAGGCATTCAGCAACATGCGGTGTTCAACTTTGCACTCGCCAGCCAAAGTGCTTTGCAGGGTTGGATAGAGATCCTCCAGGGTGGTTTCGGTCAAAAAACCCAGGCTTCCGAGGTTGACTCCCAAAATAGGGACATCGTGCGTGTGAGCGATGTGGGATACATTGAGCAAAGTTCCATCTCCTCCAAGCACAATGAGCAGGTCGGAGCGGGCGGGAATTTCTTCCTGGGGGCAGGGGGCGGTTTCGCCGATCAGTTCAGCTGTGGCCTGATCCATATAAAGGTTGCAATCCCGTGCTCGTAACCATTGGGCCAGATCGCTAACCACTTTTGGGTCGATGGAGGGATGTTGTTTACAAAATAATCCTATATTTTTCACTGGTTCCTCATTCAGGCATGAAGGCTAGGATCGGGAGACTACAACGGTAGGGTGTCTCGGCGTCCACTCGGCGTGGGGCCGACTGGAAATGGCTCGTTGGGCCGAATAAACGGTTGCCCGAAAAATAAAGACATTGCAGTTTGCCAGCGGAGGTTCTCCGTACTCGTGGTATCAAAGTCTACCGAAGTCATCCGGTTTAATTTTATCCAGCCAGTCTTTCCACTGCTTGTCATCGTCTGTTTTGATTTTTCCCGGATCTGGGAGGTCCAGGCTTTTTGCGGCTTCAATCACTTTTTCTTCAACATAAATAGGGGCCTTGGTTCTCAGCGCCAGTGCTATGGCATCAGAGGGCCGCGAGTCTATGGCAAGAGTAATGTCTCCGCATACCAGAGAAATGACAGCATAAAATGTATTGTCTTTTAATTCATTGACAAGGATATGGTTGACCTCCGCCTTCATATTTTGAATCAGGTTTTTGAGTAAATCATGTGTCATGGGGCGTGGCGTGGAGATTTTTTCTATTTCCAGAGCGATTGCATTGGCTTCGAAATAACCCACCCATATGGGAAGAGCCTTGGAACCGGTTGAATCTTTCAAAATTATGATGGGCATGTTGGTAAGCGGATCCAACGTAAGGCCCTCAACTTTCATTTCAACCATGTTCTTTGCCTCAAGAGTGGGTCACAAAATAATAAACGGTTTTACCTGTAAAACCTGAAATACAATGCTATCTAAAAAATATAGATAAACCTGCTGAGTTTGTCAATCACCGTATTAGGCGCAGAAATGTTGCAACGGTTTCCTGCGTTTAAGAGAGGGCCTAAAGCTTTTTTTGCTGGGTTTTATGTTCTTTTATGAAATTTTGTAGAGTACGGCGAACTTCATCAGGAATTTCGATTTGATTCAAAGTCTCTCGACAAAGGGTGGTTGTTGACTTGTATGTGTTCAAAAAAGAGATGCAAGGGGGGCAATCTTGAAAATGTTCTTCAAGGGATTTCGTGGCGTCTTGGTCCAGAGCCCCTTCGATATAGTCATACAGCAGGTCAATGCACTCTTTACAACAGATCATGCTTCCCCCTTTTGGGAATTGTATTCTTCAAAATAACCGGAAAGTTTTTTTCTCAAAAATAATCGTGCTCTGTGTAGCCTCGATTTCACTGCCGGAATGGTCAGTTCTAATACCTCGCTCACCTTTTCGGTTGAGAGACCTTCTACATCCCGCAATAAGAAAACCACTTTTTCTTTTTCCGGCAGAAGGTCAACGGCTTTTTTGATGACCTCCCGCGTTTCGTTAGTAAACAATAAGGACTCGGTATTTCCTGACCAGTCCTGAATTTTTTCCTGCTGGAACCCGGCCCCGTTGAAGGAGGGCAGCAATTCGTCAATTGAAATGTTAGGTTCCTTTTTCTTGCTCCTCAGTTTCATGTAGCTGGCGTTCAAGGTAATGCGATAAACCCAGCTTGAAAACGCCGACTTGCCTTGAAACGTATTGATCTTCCTGAACAATGTCAGGAGAACCTCCTGGGTCACATCCTGAGCATCCATTTGGTTGCGCACCAGGTTGAAACTAAGGCCATATATTTTCTTTTGATACAGCTCAGCTATTTTGTCATAGGCATCAAGGTTACCTGCTTGAAGATCCCTGACTAGAGCTTCTTCTATTTCTTTATCTTCTTTTTGCTGGGTAAAGGACATAAAAGAGCAAATCCAATTTTACTTTCTGTTGGGAAAAGGCATAGGTCTCTTTGACGGGAACCTGCCGGGATTTGCAATTCCCCTTTTCAATCCAGTTACTTTTAGGATGCTTGCAATTTCAAAGCGATTCGTCAAATAAAGGCGAAACATTGTAAAAAAACCCATCCTTAGCTGGAAAGGGAGGGAGCGGGGACGGATAAGACGACTTATTTGTCTTCCGGTTCAGCGGTTGAGGCTACAGGGTTCTCTGCGGTTTCGGGCTCCTCGCTATTTTCTCCTTCGGTGACCTCTTTTGCCTCATCAGTGGCTTCACCAAGTTCTCCTGTGTCCTCTTCAGCTTCCTTCATCGACTTTTTGAAGTTCCGAATGCTATTACCAAAAGCACTACCAATTTCCGGAAGCTTTCCAGCCCCGAAGATGATCATGATAATGACCAAAATGATCATTAATTCTGGAAAACCTATTCCCATCATAGCAAAAATCCCTTTATTTATTTGAGAAAGCGCCGATTATAACACAAACAGGAATCAAGACAAATGCAAATAATTGCCTGGGATTCATGTATTTTTATGCTACAATTCATCGTTTGCTGGGTGAAATAATGGATTTTAATCTTATAGGAAACAATAAGATATGAAGATTGTGCGATGCGCCTTACCTTGGCTTGCGGCTTTTTTAATGTTGACTGTGGCGACTGCAGGAGCTGAAACCCTTTCAGAGAGATTCAAGAAAGGTAGCTCCGATTTTGGAGCCCAGTTGGGCTGGGGTTGGACAGTAGATATCCCTCCCGGACCAAACCGTACGGACCTGGGTTATTTATTCTTTTTTCCTAACTGGCAGCGTAATTTGACAGGGGTGATTGGCAAATCCTCCTGGTACCAGGGTGCTTGGTTCTACCATATGGAAGGCGGAGTCGCCCTTTCTGATCGAAACGAGGGATACCTGATTGGGTGGTCGCCGGTGATGGCCCAGTATAAATTCTTGAGCTCTAAAAGAAGGTGGGCACCGAACGTTCTGTTGGGTGCTGGTTTTTCGATGACGGATTGGAAAGATGAAGCCACACGAGAACTGGGCAGTGACTTCCAGTTCTTGCTCCATCTAGGGGCCGGGTTGGAATATTTCAAGAAGAAAGGTGCTTACTCCATCAATTATCGGCTTTTCCATGTTTCCAATGCCGGAATCCAGTTCCCCAATATCGGACTCAACGCCCACACAATCACCATGGGTATGCGCTTCTAGCCACCACTGGGCGTGGGGCCAGTACTGCATAGCCCTTCAAGTCGACCAAGCCCTCAAGCGCAATGCTTTTAATATTCCCCCTGCGTTATATTCTTCATTAGCCTTCATGCCCCGAAGGGGTAATGAGGGGGTTGCTTTTTCCTGTTAGCAAAGAGTTATCATGTCATCCCCACCTACTTCCGGCGTTCTTAATCGTTTCTTTTTTGTTGTTGAGCGTTTTGCTTATCGCCGTTCCCTGCTTGTCATTTCGGTATCCCTGATTTTAGCCATCCTTTCTTTATGGGTGACCGCAGAAAAACTCACTTTTAAAACCGGCCGGGGCGATCTGGTAGCCAAGGGTCTGCCTTATGTCGAACAATATAAAAACTACCGCGAACAATTTGAAGACCTGGAAGGCATGGTCGTGGTGGTGGAAGGAAAAAACCCTGCGGATATGGCAGGCTTTGCCGAAGCGCTGGCAATAAAACTGCAAACTCAGTCCCACCTGTTTTCCCAGGTTGTCTATAAAATCGATACCCGTTACTTCCGCTCGCGTTTCCTGCTTTATCTCAATCAAGATGAATTGGAATCATTGACCCGGAAACTGGTGGACCATCAGGGTTTTCTGGAATCGGTGAACGACGCACCCGGACTCCACACGCTTTTATCCAGCATCAATGCTGAAATCAGTTCCGGTATGGTCGATTCTTTGTTGACCGATTTTTTGGGCGGGGACGATGAGGAAGAAACCGCAGATGCCGGAGACCTCAACCTGCTGATCCGGCTACTGGAAGAAATGACCCGGCACCTGATGGGTGAGACCGGTTATCGTTCACCCTGGCAGACGTTATTTACCGGCGGACCCGATTCCCTGCGCGAAGAAGGGTATATGGTTTCTGAAAATGAGGATCTGCTTTTCATTCTGGTGGTTCCCAACGAAGACGAAACCAGTTTTACCGGTTACAAGGACGCGGTAGCCCTGGCCCGCCAATATATAGCCGAAACACAAAAAGACTTCCCGGATATTACGGTGGGGCTCACCGGGGAAGAGGTGATATCCAGTGACGAAATGGTGACTACCCAGGCCGATGTCGAAACCGCCTCCAAAATCGCATTAACAGGGGTCGCCCTGTTGTTCATCATTGCCTACCGGGGAGTGGTCAAACCCCTTCTGGCTGTGTTCTGCCTTTTGCTTGCGTTGTGCTGGACGATGGGTTTTACCACCTTGACCATTGGTCACCTGAATATTCTTTCCATAGTATTTACCACCATCCTGATTGGACTGGGCATAGATTTTGGTATCCATATTCTTGAGCGTTATAAAGAGGAGCGGCTAAGGGGTAACGAAATTCTTTCAGCCCTGCAAAAAACCTTGCAGGGAACAGGAAGAGGAAACTTTTCCGGCGCTATCACCACCGCCATGGCGTTTGGTGCCATGGTGCTAACCGACTTCATCGGCATTGTGGAACTGGGTTGGATAGCAGGATGGGGCATTCTCTTCTGCATGATCGCCATGCTTCTGGTTCTCCCTGCTCTGGTTACGCTGGAAGAAAAATGGCGAAAGCCGAGTTACGAGCAGGAAGAAACCGTGACTCCCGGACAAACAGGATGGATCGATAAGTTATTCGATCATTATTATTTCATCATAGGAGTGTGCACCGTTCTGGTTCTCATCGCTTCCGTGTCATTGAAAGACCTGCGTTTTGACTACAACCTGCTTAACCTACAGGCCAAGGGTACCGAGGCGGTTCAGTATGAAATGAAAATTCTTGAAAGTGCCGGGCGTTCCGCCTGGTCCGCCGCCATACTGGCGGACTCCCTTAAAGAGGTCGAGGAAAAGGAACTTCAACTGAAAGCCTTGCCCACGGTCGCCAGGTTTGAAAGCATCTCGGTGGTGATTCCGGAACATCAGGAAGAAAACCTGCGCACCATCCAGCAAAACCTCGCGCCCCTTTTAAAAGAGCTGGAAGTGGAACCAGAAGATGTTGCCTTTTCCTTAAAAGCTTTGAACAAAACTCTCAAACGCATCCAATTCAAATTGCAGGGCCGGGAAGAAGGTGGCGACTCGCCTGACCCCGTGCAGGTGGCAGGAAACCGTCTCAGAAATTTTATCGAAAAAAGTCAGAAGATAGAACCGGGTCTGGCGACAAGCAGACTTGAAAAATTTTCTGCATTGCTTTTTGCTGATTACCGCAATCTCATGGGTGAGCTCAAGGCTAATGCCGAGCCGCAATCGGTACGACTGGAAGAAATTCCGCAAAAATTAAGAGAGCGTTACATCTCCAAAAAAGGCAAGTACGTGATTCATATCTACCCCAGCGTGGATATATGGGATCTGGATGAACGCCGGAAATATTTAAACGATCTCAGGTCGGTGGATCCCAATGTCACGGGCACCGCAGTGCATATGTTCGAATCCACACGGCTGATGACAGAAGGTTATGTCAAAGGTGGGCTTTATGCCATGACTGCAATCATCATTTATTTGTTTTTCATGTTCCGCAACCTGCGTACGGTTTTTTTCGTTCTGCTTCCGGTCCTGGTCGGGTCCATCTGGACAGTAGGCGTTATGGAACTGATCGGGCTGAAGCTGAACATGGCGAACATGGTTATCCTGCCGCTCATTCTCGGGATCGGCGTGGTCAATGGAATTCACATCACCCACCGTTACCGCGAGGAAGAAGATAAACAAAACAGCGTATTGGGAAAAAGCACGGGCCAAGCGGTTCTGCTCAGTTCCTTCACCACCATGATCGGATTCGGCAGTATGATGGTGGCCGACCATAGCGGTGTGTTCAGCCTCGGGTTGGTGCTGACCATAGGAGTATTCAACTGCCTCATCGCTTCGGTCACCTTCCTGCCCGCACTGCTAAAACTCAGTACCGCTAAAGGTTGGACCGTCTAGCGGGCAGGCCCCGCAGCCAATGTGGCGGTGACGCTAGCGCGACCGCCGGGTGGTGTGTTAGAATCGTTTGACCTGCCTGAACGGAATTTCTTTAATAGCTTCGATGAACTGGGGTTTGGAACCTTCGTGGGCTTTTTGGCATCCTAGAAAGAATACAATATTTTATAGATGGGTTTGGATATGGCAATTCAGTTCACAAAAATGAGTGGCAGTGGCAACGATTTCATCATCATTGATAATCGGGTGCCGGTTATTGAGGACGACAAGAAGCGCGATTTTGTCCGGCGTGTGTGCGACCGCAGGATGTCCATCGGTGCCGATGGAGTGATCTTTGTCGAGAACTCGGATTGCGCTGATATTAAATGGGATTTTTATAATGAAGACGGTTCCACCGCTGAGATGTGCGGCAATGGAGGCCGTTGCCTGGCCCGCTATGCAGTAGAAAAGAATATGGTTCCCGCCAACAAAATGACTTTGGAAACTTTAGCGGGTATCGTTGGTGCGGAAGTAAATGATGAAATTGTGAAGGTCAAACTCACTCAGCCTGAAAATTTACAGCAGGATATTGCTCTTGCCCTGAATGGAACGGAGTATCAGATAGACAGTCTCAACACCGGTGTGCCGCACGCGATTGTTTACTCCGACAATATCGAGGATGTGAATGTGAAGGAAGCGGGTCACGGCATCCGTTTTCATAAGGCGTTCGCCCCGGCCGGAACCAATGTGGACTTTGTGCAGAAGGTCGGTGATAAGGCGCTTAAAATCCGCACCTACGAACGGGGTGTTGAAGACGAGACCCTGGCCTGCGGAACCGGAGTGGTGGCCTCGGCCCTGTTGTCGTCTTACAAAAATCTGGTCCAGCCTCCTGTCGAAGTGGAGACCCGGGGTGGGGACATTTTGAAAGTGGATTTTGCATCGCCCAACGGTGAGCAAGAACCCGTGACCGAAGTTTATCTGGAAGGACCCACCCGCATTGCTTTTGAAGGCACGTTGGGGGAATATTAACCGGTGAGAATATCAGGTTCCCATGTTTGAAGGATCGTTTGTTGCCATAGTGACTCCGTTTAAAAACGGAAAGGTAGATGCCTCGGCTCTGCGCGGGTTGATTGAGTTTCATATCGAAAATGGAACCGACGGAATTGTGCCCTGCGGCACCACGGGTGAGTCGGCGACCTTAAACCACGCCGAGCACGAAGAGGTGATCCGCATCGCGGTTGAAACCTGTAAAGGTCGGATTCCTGTTCTGGCGGGTACGGGGTCCAACTCCACCCATGAGGCGGTGGAGTTAACCCAACGCGCACAGGAATTTGGGGCGGATGGGGCGTTGTTGATCACGCCCTATTACAACAAGCCGACTCAGGAAGGGTTGTATCAGCATTTTTCTACTGTGGCGAAAGAGTCCGATCTGCCCATCATGCTTTATAACGTTCCCGGTCGTACCGCCGTCAATATGGAACCCGGCACGGTTGCACGTTTGAGTGTCATCAAAAATATTATCGGTATTAAAGAGGCTTCCGGTTCCCTGGTGCAGGTCAGTGAAATCATTGACTCCTGTGGACCGGATTTTGCGATGATCTCTGGTGAGGATGCGTTGACGTGGCCGATTCTTGCTATAGGTGGCAAGGGAGCGATCTCGGTGACTGCCAACCTGGTCCCCGGCAAGTGTGCCAAGCTGTGCCAGGCCGCCAAAGAAGGGGACATTGAAACAGCAAAGGCTCTGCACTATGAACTGTTAAAGCTGAACGACATCATGTTTATCGAGACCAATCCGATTCCTGTGAAAGCGGCTTTGGTGCTCATGGGCCGGATCGAAAATGAGTTTCGCCCACCACTGTGTCCGCCGTCAGAGGAAAGTCTGACGCAGTTAACGGCAGTACTCAAGTCCTACTCTTTATTGTAAATTGATGCCAGCGTGGTGCTGGCAGAGGAGAAAAAGTTTTGACCAAGATTCTTGTAATAGGTATTGCCGGTCGTATGGGAAAGACCATCGCCGAATGCATTGAAGACACTGAGGGTGTGGAATTGGGCGGTGGAACAGAGCGTGCGGGCGGTGAGGCTATAGGTAAAGATATTGGTGAAGTGGCAGGGATCGGGAACAAGGGAGTCGTGGTGTTGGATGACCCGGCAAAAGCTTTTGAAACCTGTGACGTGGCAATTGATTTCACCACTCCGGCTTCCAGTATTTTCACCCTTAATGCCGCTGTGAACAAAGGAAAATCTGTTGTAGTGGGCACGACCGGATTTTCTCCGGAACAACGTAAGGAAATTGAGCAAATCGGAAAAGAAATTCCCTGTGTGGTGGCACCCAATATGAGCATTGGTGTTAACGTGTTGTTCAAGTTGGTTGCGGATGCGGCGCGGGTGTTGGGTGACGCGTACGATGTGGAAATTGTTGAGGCACATCATAAATTTAAAAAGGATGCGCCCAGCGGTACCGCTGTGCGCATTTCAGAAATTGTCGCCGATTCCTTGGGAAGAAACCTCGAAGAGGTTGGTGTTTATGGAAGAAAGGGCATAGCCGTACGCACTCCGAAAGAAATCGGTATTCATACTTTGCGGGCGGGAGACATCATCGGCGAGCATCGGGTTTTGTTCGGCGGCATGGGAGAAAATTTCGAAGTATTTCACCGCGCACAGAGCAGGGAAACTTTTGCCAGAGGTTCTGTTCGTGCCGCGCAATGGATTCTAGGCCAACCTAATGGCGTCTACGATATGCAGGATGTTTTGGGTTTGCGCTGAATAGAAGGAAGGTATGAACCTATCGTCCTTAAAATTTGATCGCAGGAAGTTCCTGAAAATATTTTCTCTGACCACCTTGTCTGCGTTGGCGCCGAAAAAATCCACAGCGGCGGAAGATTTTCGCAACGACAAAAACATTCCCAAACAATACATTCAGAATCGGGATACTCCCGACTTTCATATTCGCAGTGCCAATCCGTTTCTCGGTGTGGACATGCAAAGCTGGGGTCTGGCAATAGGGGGGATGGTTAAAAATCCTGTGGGTCTCGCTTATGAGGACCTGTTCGGATTAAAAAGGCATTCCCAGGTTTCACGGCTTAAATGTGTCGAGTGCTGGTCAGCCAAAGCTAAATGGGAGGGGTTCCGCTTTGAGGAACTTGTGAAACAGGTTCAGCCCGACCCGTCTGCGAAGTTTGTTTATATCCAGTCTGCCGACTCCTATTACGAAAGTTTTGCGCTGGAAGAGTTGCTCCGGCCTCGTGTCCTCTTTGTTTTGCGTATGGACGGCCAGTCATTGAGTCGGGAACATGGGTTTCCTCTCAGGTTGATCATGCCGTTCAAGTACGGCTATAAAAATATCAAATACATCACCAGCATCAAATTTCTCGATTCACGCAAACGCAATTACTGGGCGAACAACGGGCCTTACTCGGTGGATGGGACCATCCAGCCCGGCGTGGATCACCCTCTGGATCTTAACAAAAAACCTCTTCCCATAAACGGTGGAGAAGTGTTCCACTACTTTGACCACCACTAGGCGTGGGGCCAATGAGCAATAGCTCTCTTCGGCAAACAAGAACTCATCTCGGCTTTACAAACCGTCACCGCTATAAAGGTTATGTAAAGGTCTCTTGCATGATTCGTTTTATCCTGCTTTTCATTTTCCTGTCTTCCTGCGACTCTCATACTGTTGAGCAGATCCCGGTAGAGGTTCCCGCCGGACTCGTTGTTCCTGAAGAGATGGTCTACATCCCGGCTGGGGAATTCATCATGGGGGATGCGGAGGAACCGAAAACATTTGGAGGAAAACCCGTAACGTCCGGCGCTTATCTTATAGACCGTTATGAGGTAAGCCATGAAGGTTACAAAAAATTAAATCCGGAGCATTCTTTCTCTCCCCAAAAGGCTCGTTGGCCGATGACGTATGTGATGTTTGCCGAGGCCGAGACTTTTTGTCAGGCACAGGGCAAGCGCCTGCCTACCGAAATCGAATGGGAGAAAGCGGCGAGGGGTACGGATGGACGTAAGTGGCCCTGGAAAATTTATATCACTCACCCCAATAACGGATTTTCGGGCTTCATGCCAGAGCCGGTGGACAAAAGGCCGGAATGGATCAGTCCCTATGGAATTTATGGCATGGGCCATAATGTCTGGGAGTGGATGGCGGACGATTATACGCTTGAGGGGCGGGACGAAAAATTCAAAGTTGTTCGGGGCGGATTATTGCAGACACATCTTACTATTCAGTTTTCGCCGACCTGGTTTCGCAACTGGATGGATCCGGTAGAGAAGTTGAACTTCATGGGTTTTCGTTGCGCCAAAGATGTATGACGAGGGAAAAGGGATGGGTAAGATTCTCTTAAAAATCGCCTCGCAGATGGTCGGCAATTTCCATTGCGGCAGAATCAAAAAGGTTCTGATCAGAGCCGCCGGTTATTCCTCCTGAAACCCAGGAGTTGACCTCCCATGCACCGACCATATCTCCGCCGTCATAAAGCGCGGCTTTTACTCGAAGTTCGCCTTTCGCGGAATCGGATATGCCCATGGTCGCGATGCGGGCCATTCGACTGCCCTCATCAAATTCCAGTACTTTAAATTTCAAGTGATAGCGGGAGTTTTTCCCGGCCAGGACGTAACCTGTAAACTGGAGTTGTTCTTCAACGGCTCCCTGTAGTTTGGAGCCTGCGTCCATAAGGCGGAAATCTCTGGATGTCATATCTACGATCGAGATGGTATTTTCAGAGTTGCTCCAGCGTTTTTTGGTGACTGAGTCCACTCCCGAGCAGGCCGGGAGGGCCACCAACAACACCAATAAAATTTTGCATATCAGGTTCATGATCGCTCCGAGAGAAATAGCCTTATTTCAACTCACATTCTAGCAAATAATGTTTCCTGTATTCAATGGCTTATCTGCCAAAGGAGGTTTCTCATTATTTGACGAACAAAGAGTTGTCTCGGCTTAATGAGCTCTTGCTAGTTTACCCCTTCGGGGCATGAAGCTAATGTTGGGAGTATCACAGCCACCGGCGGTTCGCTGGTTACATGAACCAATGCAAGACAGCTTCCTCGAACTTGCTGAACCAGAGCTGGACTTCTATGGGGATAAGGCTATTGATATAAGTCATATAACCCGTTGCCAGAACGATGCCCAGCGCGATCAGCAGGATTCCGCTGAACAAGTTGGTGGTATGCAGAAGAAAGGTTTTCCCTCCTACAGTGACGTCCCATCCTTTTCCCCGAAGCAGGGTCCAGAACAAACCGTCTTTCGGCAGGTTACCGCATAGTGTGGCGACTATGATGAGAGGAAGCCCTAGTCCCACCGCATAGAAAAACAGCAGGATCATTCCCTGCAAAACGGTTTTTTCTGCCGCCGCGAGCATAAGAATGCTGGAAAGGATAGGCCCGACACAAGGTGTCCAGCCTAACGCGAAGGTTGCGCCAAACAGGAAATAACCCACGAAAGTGGAAGCCGGCCTGCCTTTAAAGGTGGCTCCTGAAAAACCTTTGCCGAACAGAGTCATGACACCGAATACTCCCACGATGCCACCGCCGACCTGGGTGATCTGGAACATATAGTCTCTAAGTATCTGGCCCAACGCACTGGCAGAGGCTCCCATCGCTACAAACAAGGTTGCCAGCCCAAAAAAGAAAGCCAGGGACATGCGGCCCATACGTGTCCGATCGGATTGCGCAGTCACCGCGAAATAAGCTGGAAGAATGGGTAATGTGCAGGGGGATAAGAAACTGAATACTCCCGCAATGAATGCCAACAAGGTCAGAGCCACGATTCCGGAATTGGGCAGGTTGGGTTTAGGTTGAAAAGGATTCAGTGGAGCGGATTTTGAAACCGTGGGTTCCACAGCCGTGGAAGAAAGAGAGGGCTTGGTGAGCGTAGGAGAAGAAAAAGAATCTTTTGGGCTGTTACGGAAAGAAGAGGTTTCCGTTTTCATGAAGGCAGGCTGGGTTGCGCTTGCACAGCGGAATCCAACATCTGGCGCCGGTTCATCGGCACCGGAGTATTGCCGGTAGCCGCTACGGGAAAACATCCTGATAGCCTGATCATATTGAGGAAAATGCCCGATATCACTGGCGGAATGACCGCGCAGAATTTTTAATCCGGCCTGGTAATACTCGCTTTGATACGTGCTTCCCTTATAAGGTTGGTAATCGTCATCCACCCATTCCCACACATTGCCGATCAGGTCATGAACACCTTCTGGGCTGGCGCTTTTTGGGAAAGACCCGATTGCCACGGGCTGATTTTTACTACCGGTTCGCTTCGAAAGGTTTGCCCACCCTGCCTGGAACTTGTTTCCCCAGGGATATTCATTGCCTTCTTTACCTCTTGCGGCACGCTCCCACATTTTTTCTGTAGGCAATTTTTTTTGCGCCCATTGGCAGAAGTTAGCCGCGTCATACCAACTGACATGAATGACCGGATCGTTATCTTTGCCTTCGGGAAAACTCGAGTCCTGCCAGTTCGGTGGAGCTACGGCATCCAGAGCAGTGACATATTTTTTATAACGTTTGTAGGTAACCTCGTAGCGGTCAATATAGAATTCCTTAAGGAAAATTTTCTGCTGCGGAGTTTCATCGGCGTACCAGGGTTTTGGGATGCCCATGGAAAGTGCCTCGGCGGACTCATCTTTTTTATTGGTGCCGAATACAAACGGGCCGGGGGGAATATAGACCATGTCCCCTTCAAGAGAATAATCGTGCTCCTCTTGCGACCACCCTTCATGAGGCCATAACAATAGAAGGCCGAACAGTGATAGGACAAGGCTTCCTGTCAAACGGGAAAACAGGTTCATTGAAGGGGTCGGATTTTTTGTGGGCAGGGACAGGAGCTCTTTCATGGACAACGCGCTCAGTTTCTCAAAAGATTTTCAAAGTACAGCAGGTTGTCCGGGCTGGCCCAGTCTTCTGCCCCTCTCAGCTCACCAATGATATTCCCTTCAGGGTCGATCATAAAAGTTGTGGGGAGACTGACTACCCCAAATTTATTGCTGGCGTGCAATTGCTGGTCCAAGAGGATGGGGAAGGAAAGACCATGGGCTTTGATAAAAGGTTCGACAATCTTTGCCCCAAACATATCGTTGGATATGGCAAGCAGGGAAAAATTTTTAGATTTAAAACGCTGGTACAAAGTTTCCAGTGCGGGCATTTCCATTTTGCAGGGACCGCACCAGGTTGCCCAGAAATTTACCAGAACGTATTTCCCTCTGTGCTGGTTGAGGCTGACATCTTTTCCATTGAGGGACTTGAGGGTGAAGTCTGGTGCCGGTATGGTTTCTTCAGACTGCGCCAGGGCGGTAGTCGAAAAAAACAACACATATGCCAAACAAAAAAATAATGCAGATTTTTTCATGAAGATCATAAATACCGGCGAGCCGCGGCCAGCGTGCCGCTGGCCCCACGCTTAGTGGAGGGAAATTATTCTACCGCTTCAACGCAACGCACCATGGGGATGGCTTTTTTTAAAGCTTTTTCAATGCCCATTTTCAGAGTCATGGTGGAACTGGAGCAGGAAACGCAGGCCCCCATGAGCCGAACTTTCACAACCCCGTCTTCAATGTCCACCAGCTCAACATTGCCTCCATCCTTGATGAGCATGGGGCGGACACTCTCCAGCACCTCTTCGACTTCTTCTCTCATGGGATTCCCTGTTCTTGGTTACTTTATTTCCAAACCCTTGTGGTAAATCACCCCTGCCCTCTTTAAAAAAGAGGGAGCAAGACGGTGGCTTATTCAGCCGAGTCAGCTCTCTGCTCGCCATCGAAAGTTATTGCCAGTTTACCCCTGCGGGGAACGAGAGCTAGGGTTAAATACCACGGTCACCGGCGGCTCGCCGGTGCCGAGTGGTTAGCCGCCGTTTACCAGCAACTCTTTTTTTTCAAGAAGCTGTTCATTTGTTTCTACGTGTTCCGGGTCTTTGGGAATGCAGTCGACAGGGCAGACTTCTACACATTGAGCTTCTTCATACCACCCCACACATTCGGTGCAACGTTCCCATTCGATCACAAAAATATCATCCCCTTCTGATATCGCTTCGTTGGGGCATTCAGGTTCACAGACGCCACAGTTAACACAATCTTCGTTAATAAGCAGGGCCATAAAAAATTCTCCAATATGTTGCGATAACGAGTTCCGGATTTACTCTGGTACTCGCTCGAAAGTTTTTGTTTCCGGATTCCAGCTGAACAGGCCTTGATCCCGGATTTTTTTATCATAAACAGAAACTATCAGATAGCTGGTGTCTGGATAGATGGGGGTTTCCCCATCGAACAGAGCCATTCTGGTATCTTCTTCCGAAAAATAGACATCATGCTCGGGATGGGAATGATATAAAACTTTGAATACCAAACCCTTCGAGCCAACCTCACTTAAAAGCTTCTGTAGTTCTAAAGCACTTATATTGTACGCAGTGCGGGCATCCCGAGCATAATTTTCGGGATCCTTTTCATGAAGCTTGTTTTGAATGTTCGTGCACCGGTAGACAAGGTTTTCATTATTATGGTCAGACTTGCCTACTACGATTCCGCAACATTCAAAAGGATATTCCTCCACCGCATGACGATGAATTTCGTCTAACTGTTCTTTCGCGAGTGGATACATACATTATATTGTGACTTTAGGGGTTTGTTGTCAAATAGTTTTGGGCTAAGTGCCCAACGGCTTCAAGGGTGGGTTTTGATTACCAGGTCATCATCGACGGCGATTTGGCAGGCCAAACGAAAGTCTGCTGGCTTTTTGGCTAGTTTTTCTGTTTCAGCGTCATTCCTGGGAGCCACGTTTCCCGCAACGACCTGGACGGTGCAGGCGGTGCAAAGAGCCCGACCCCGACAGTTCAGGATTTTATGAATATGGGCATAAATACTGAATTTATTGCGGATAGCCGCTTGTCGCAGGTTCTCTCCAGGCTCGACCTGAATGGTACGATTTTCTCTCTCAAAATGAACTTTGTGCATAGCGGGTCTCATCAGGGATGTTTTAAGTTGCCCGGATCATACCGGACTCAATACCCCATTCGCAATCATTTTCTCCCCCCACTCGGCGTGGGGCCGGTACTGCATTGCCCGTCAAGCAGGCCAAGCCCTCAAGCGCACGTGATATTCCTCCTTAGCCTTCGTGCCCCGGAGGGGTAATACTTTAAATATTCCCACTGACAAGGGGGCAGGGAGGGGGTATAAAAGTAAGAGGTTTTTTAAGCCGAGATAACTCTTTGCCAGCCAGCAAAAGCTATTGCTAGTTTACCCCTTCGGGGCATGAAGCTAATGTTGGGAGTATCACAGCCACCAGCGGCTCGCGGCTAGGAGCAGGCTTCGATTTGTATGAAATCTCTCAATTGCCCTTTGCCCCAATAGCCGTAAAACGCGCTTCCCACTGTGGTGCAGGAGGTGGTCATGTGTACAACCTGCGTTCGTCCCCCGTTTCCTTTTAATACTCCTACCTGTGAATAGGGAGGAATACAGCCGCCGCAGTTGGCGCACTGAGTGGAATAGCGTTCGCACAGTTTGTGCAGGCAGGGTTCGCAAACCACGGGATCGAATAGAAAAATTTCTTCTCCTTGATATTCGATTATCGTGGGAACCTCGCTCACAGAGGTTCTGCATTCCTGACAAACCGGGGATGGATTCATATTTTTCGTTGATTAGTGGGGTGACGAAAAATTGTATCGTAGCTGGGTTAATTGGTGCAAAGTTTTTTCATATAGTGGCCCCTTAGCAGGGGAGATAACTCGCAATGGCTTTTTGAGCCAAGCCAACACACTGTACCCCTTCGGGGCAGGAAGGCTAAGGAAGAATATTACCGCCCCACGCCTAGTGGAGGGTTAATTGATACAGACTTTTTTCATATTGGGAAAGTCATCAAGAACCGCTCCGGCTCCCTTGACAATACTGAGAAGGGGTTCTTCGGGAATAAAGACTTTCAGGGTAGTTTTTTCTTCGATCATTTTATCCAGTCCGCGGATGAGGGCACCCCCTCCGGTGAGGTAAATGCCATTGGAGTGAATATCCGAAGAAAGTTCAGGAGGGATTTTTTCCAGGGCACGCATGATGACAGCAATGATGGTAGTCAAGGGTTCTTTCAGGGCTTCACGGATTTCTTCATCGCTTATGATGATAGACATGGGGACACCGGTTTTAACATTCAATCCCTTGACTTCAGTAGTCAGGGTTCCTGCTTGCGGAAACGCGCTGCCGATTTCTTTTTTAGCGCTCTCGCCTTCGAAGACGCCAACGTTCAGGTGGTGCTGAAGTCGCATATAGCGGACGATGGACTCGTCAATTGCGTCTCCGGCAACGCGCACGGATTCTCCATAAGCGATGGCGGACAGGGAAATGACTGCTACATCGGTGGTGCCGCCTCCAATGTCGATAATCATATTTCCTTCAGGCCGGTGTACGGGAATGCCAACGCCGATTGCGGCGGCCATAGGCTCCTCTACCAGGTGGACCTCCCGGATTCCCGCCATGAGGGAAGCATCGATCACTGCTTTTTTTTCCACTTGGGTAATGCAGGTCGGTACGCCGACAACCATGCGGGGTTTAAAGAACCGGTATTGGTTTAGCACTTTTTTAAGAAAATACTGAATCATCCGGTTGGTTATATCAAAGTCGGCGATGACCCCGTCTTTCATGGGGCGGATGGTGTTGACCCTGGCATGGGTCCGGCCAAACATTTTTTTTGCTTCCAGTCCAACTGCTTCAACTGAGTTGTCATCCACGTTTACTGCGACCACGGATGGTTCGTCCAGTACAATTCCTTTTTCGGTAATGTAAACCAGGGTGTTTGCTGTTCCCAAATCCATAGCCAGATCGGTAGAGAACCAGCTGAACATACTATTGAATAATTTTTTTATCATGCCATCGCTTTCATTTTTTGGGTCAGCCGGATGCGTGATTGGTTAATGAGGCTGAACAGTGCTCTCCCATCCCTGGGATAGACAGAAAGTCCCCATTGGGTTTGGGCCTCCATGGGAGTTCCGTTGATGTTAAGCGGCTTGTGTTGAAGCAGGTGCTTCAGTTTCGATATCAAGTGTTCCACATCTTTTTGGTCTCGATCCATAAGCATGATCAGGAAACAGGTTTCCGACAGGCGGAAAACAAATTTGGGAGATGGGATCAATTTTGAGAATAGTGCCATTAATTGTTTAAGGTAGGCATCACCCCGGTCTACACCGTGGGCTTCATAAAGTTCTGTAAGGTTGGTGAGGTGGAAAGTAAGAAAAAATACAGTACGGTTGGGCTGAAACACTTCTTCCGATACCGCAAGATTATGTTCCGTCAAAAATCGGTGATTGGGAACCCCGGTGACAGGGTCCAGGTTTTTGTCGTAGACCCAGCGGTCCTTGGTGTCTGTGCAGAACAGGGCAGAGGCCGCGGCGGAAACAACCAGTGCCAGCTTGTCCAGATCGGCGTGGGTCACTCCATCGGGTTCTGAGGAACCGACCAGAAGGACTCCGTAAAGGGTGTCGTTGAGTTGAATGGGAAGAGTCGCAATGCATTGCAGATCTTCGGATTTTTCGTCCTCGGAAAACACAACTGTTTTCCGGCCCTCATGAGCCTGTATAAGAAGGGGCGACCTGTTTTTTGCACAGGAACCCACCAGCCCCTTGCCATACAATACCCTGATTTCAGACAGGTCATGAGCAAAACCCTTGTGCCCGATGATTTGTCCTTCCTGCTGATTTCCTTCGAACCAGACTGTGGCAATGGCAGTGCAGGGAATCAGGGATGAGGGGATCTGCGTTAGCCTGTCGGCCACGGATGACCGATCAGGTGATTCGGCGAGAAACCGGCAGTAGGAATTGATCTCCTGCAAAAACGGCTGGGGAGACAGGTCTTCAGAATTATCCGGGTTCTCGGATTGCAGGTTCCATGCAATCTGTTGGGTGAATTCAGTCAGTATTTTTTCCAGTTTGATGGAGAACTGGTAGCGTTCCTTGGAATCTACTGCCAGGACTGCTACCTGATCCCCATAAATTACCGGCAGGGCAATAAAATTTTTCAGGTCCTCATTTTTTTTGTAGATGCCGAGAAAACTCGTGTCCTGGTCAAAATTTTCGATCAACTGATGCTTGCGGGTTTGTGCGGTCACACCGATGGGACCTTTGCCTACAGCGATTTTTGCCCTCGGGTTCAGATGGCTACTGAGGGAAAAATATTCGCGTATGGCGAGGGTTTTCCCTCCGGGTTCCATTGTAAACAGGGCCACGGTGTGGGCGTCGGCAACGTTGCCGATCAGTTCAATGAGATGCCTCAAAATGGGATTGACTGGAGTCATAATTTCTACTTTGCGGGTTCTGGTTATTGGCCTCTTTTCCCCAGCATATCCTTATAATCTTTTACCGCTTCCTTGCTGACCGCAATGGCGGCGACTTCATATTCAGGGATTGTGCCGGGTTTTGTTTCCTGAACCCGTACAGCCTGGCAATCGATGATTTTTTTCTCTCCGGTCGAGGGCACTCTAAAAGAGACACGCAAAATATCCCCATCGATGACGGTTCCCTTTATGGAAAAAACCAAACCGTTGACCGACATTTCCAGAATGACGATTTTGTGAAGATTGAAAAAAAATTCTTTTTCCCGTTCAATTTCCACGTTCCCGGCAATTTTGACCTTGGCCCGTTTGCCTTTTCTTTTTCCGAGATCAGCGTCATATTTTGATCGGATCAATTCGTCAAGGTTTTTCCGAATTTCAAGAAGGTCTTCCGTCGGCAGGCTCTCAAGAGAAGCCATGATTTTTTCTATCATGGTGAAGCAGTCGGGGGATATTCAGGAAACAAAAACATTTGAGAAGCGTCCGAAAACCCTGTTTTCAGACTCTAAAAGGCATCTTATAGCGGGGGGAGATGGCTGTCAATCATTTTAAAATCAATCTGTTCAATATTTTGCATGCGAAATGCCGCAAAACAAAATCGCTTGACAGAGTTGGTGCCCGTTTATATACTCCCATCCTCTTGTTGGAGAGAAGAAACCCTTCTTGATATTGAAGTGAGGGCAGAGAACCTCTGCGGGTAATGAGCCATGTTTTTTTTGGCTAGCAAAGAGTTATTTTGGCTCAACGAGTCTATACACGTTGGACCCATGCCGAATGGGCGGGTAGCTCAGCTGGGAGAGCACCGGCCTTACAAGCCGGGGGTCACAGGTTCGAGCCCTGTTCCGCCTACCA
>Ga0233428_1000214_pt1 | contig 91081 bp, 86 predicted proteins | sample SI_118_April2016_4_FD_179890 | JGI IMG/M metagenome (GOLD analysis project Ga0233428, IMG submission 179890) | Seawater microbial communities from Saanich Inlet, British Columbia, Canada - SI_118_April2016_120_MG | ecosystem: Environmental > Aquatic > Marine > Inlet | place: Canada: British... | reverse complement strand
GGGTTCGAATCCCACTCTCTCCGCATGTGGTATATTTATGTAATACAAAGTATAAATTACTCGTTCCGATATACGGGAATGAGTGAGAACCCTTCGATTCGATTAAAATCACATAATGCAGGGAAGGTAAAATCTACGAAGGCTTTTAAACCGTTTAAGATAATATATAAAGAAGTGTGTAAAGATAGGCTCTGCGCTAGGAAACGGGAAAAATATTTAAAATCAACATCAGGTCGTCGTTTTATAGATAAAAAATTACATAAGGAGGGTTTCCTGCCCGACGGCTGACGCAGTCAGTCAGGCTGGGAATCCCACTCTCTCCGCAAAGTTATCCCACTTAAGTGTGGTTTTCGGTGGCATAATTTGAGCAAGAGAATCATTTATAATTTAAAATTAACCACTATTCGTCCAATCCTTCGACTTTAATATCCAAATGATTTTCGATGATTTGAATGGCATTTAATTCTCCAGACATGACCATTCCATCTGCAAGAATGAGATTCTTAAGATGATTTTTGAGTTGCCCTTTAATGTGTTCTTCTGGGAGCGTCGCTTTTATTTGATCTAAAACTTGTTTTAGATGTACGGCATAATCATTTTGATTTAATTGATTTAAATGAGCAAAAGCATCATTTAAAAATTGTTCGGATCTTTCACTGGAATGCATTGGGAACATTTCATCTAATGCCTTTGCCCATGCTTCTCTTTCTTCGTATGCGACTTCATTATCGGATAGTTGAACGATGGCGAATAAGTGTGTCACCACTTGGACGGGAGACATGTCTTTAGGTGTTATGGTTTTGGGTGAGTCTTTTTTTGAACTGAAAAATCCCATGATTACTCCTTTTATTTAGTATTGCTTTTTGATTTAAATCGCTTCAATTTTATTCTATGTCAGACAATAAATTATTTCAATTAACGGATGAAGATAAAGAGAAATATAAATCATCGATTAAAAAAATAGATATTTCTACGCAGAATCACATTATCAAAGTGGCTGTTCCAAAAATTAATAAAATTATTGCTGGAAACGTAACAAATGTTGAAGCGCAATTAATTGATGATGTGGTGCATATCATTGGACTTTTAGAGAATTATCCCGAATTAACAGAGCACATGAAACAACGAATGATATTTGCTTTAAGCTATTTTTGTGATGAAAACGATGAAATCCCTGATATCATTCCTGGGATTGGTTATTTAGATGATGCGCTTGTTGCTCAATGGATTGTGGATGGTATCATGCAAGAATTACCGCCTCTCACAGAAGCCTAAATTTCGTTAAATTTTACTTTTTAGAATTTAAATCTTCTTCGGAAAATTGCCACTGACATTTCCCGCACCACCATGGTTTTCCAAAATAGGTCGGTTCGTCTTCTTGCCGTTCTAAAGCTTCATTGCATTTTGGGCAGTTTCGTTTTGCGTCGAGTGCGGGCCAAAGATAATCTTCTTTGTATTTAAGCCCTTTTTCATGTGTGTGATGGTCTTGCATATCTTGAAATTAAGGGTATAAAAGTATTTTTGAAATCAAAGAATTAAAGAGCTGAAAAAATAAGTGACATCAAAATGAAAATCAATCCCATACCCACGTAGGATTGGACTTTTGCTTCCGTACGCAAAAATTTCACCTGCGTGGCATAAGAATCATAGAAAAGAAATACATCTAAAGTATCATTTGCTGTGATATAGACTCGTTTTACGGATTCGACTAATTTATGTTTTATAAACTGCTCTGATATTTCAGGTGGCAGATAACTCACTTCATGAAAACCGGGAAAGACAGGAATAGGTTCATCCAATGGGTTTTCACCGATAAATACACCATCGATGTAAAGAGGGACACCCAAGCTATCTGTGCGAGGGTAAATAAATCCAAACTTTTCCATGTCATTTTGTGTGGATTGTGCCAATAGAAGTGTGGAGGATGCGAACAAAAGGCTCAAAAATAAGAATTGTTTCATAGGACAAATTATTTTCATCTCACATTGAAATCAAATAAGTAAATTCAACAATTATATGATAGCACAATTCAAACATTTATGGCTTATTTTAGTCTTAAGCTTTTTTTCCTGCGCCTATTTCAATACTTTTTATAATGCGCAAAGCTATTTTGATAAAGCAGAAGATCAGCGCTTAGAAAAATTAGGGCAAAAATTGCCAACCGCCGTTTTAGATAATTATGGAAAATCTATCCAAAAATGTCAAAAAGTGATTGACGATTATCCCGATTCTCGATTTAAAATTCCCGCCATGTTTTTGATGAGTAAAGCAAAGTTCTATCGAGGAGAATATAAGAGTGCGCTTGGCCAACTATTAGATATCCAACGCATGGAGAATGAGGATTATCAAGAAGAAGCAGGCTTATGGATTTCACTTTGTAAATGGAAATTAGGCAAAGTGCAAGTGGCTTTGGATGCACTTCAGCGCCTTAGAGATTCGACGGATTCCAAAGATTTAAAATCGCGATGTTTATTGTCCTTGGCAGAGATTCATTTAGAATTAGATAAGGATATTCTAGCTTTAGAAGCTTTAGAAGAAGCGGCTGAATTAACACGCAATAGCGTCCAAAAATCACAAATTTATTCTCGATTAGCTGAACTGGCTTTTAAGAATCAAAATTACGATAAAGCTCTATCCGCTTATAGAAATGTGATTCGTACATCCTTAACCAAGGAGAAAATCGAAACTTCCCACCTCCAGGTTTTGAAAATTTACCGTTTACAGGGCAATTACAAAACGGCTACTCGAAAAATAAAATCAATGATTTCTGATGAAAAATTCAAAAAAATTGTGGGGCAATTGGATTTAGAATTGGTTCAGCTATATCTTGCGCAAAATGAAATGGAACAAGCAGAAACACGATTGCAATCTGTGGTAAATGATTACAAAAAATCGGTCGTTTCTGCGGAAGCTTATTTTTTATTGGGCAAAATTATGATAGATCTACACTGGGATTTAGTTAAAGCGGATGAATATTTTGGTAAAGTAGGCTCAGAATACAATAAATCTCCGTTCAAGTTTTCGGCGGGAGAAAAGCAAAAAGAGATCCAATCTTTCATAAACACAAAAGAGCAAATTCAAATTTGGAAAACGCAAATGAGTCTTCCAGATTCTGTGGTAATTGTGGAAGATACGACTATAGTCAAAAAGACTTTGTCTCAGGACTTTGATCCTGCAAAATATCATTATTTGATGGCAGATTTAGAAGCATTTAAATTCAATCGTTTGGACACAAGCCTGGTTTATTTTGACATCATTAGAAACGAGTACCAAGAATCTATTTATTATCCAAAAGCCTTATTTACATCTATTTTTGTATTGGATCAAATTGGAGATTCAAGCCAAAGCCTCATGGCTAAAAATCTGCTTATTGAGACATTCCCTCAATCAGATTATGCTCGTTATTTACAAGGAGAATCTGGCGAAAAAGCACTGACTTCAATCGAAATAAAATATCAATCAGCAGAAAAGTTAATTTCAACAGATTTGCAGAAAGCATTGGACGCTTTTATCGAAATAACCATTACAGATTCTTTAGAACTATTATCAGCATCGGCTGCTTACTTTTTAGGGAATCATTATGATTGGATTGACATCCAAGCTGATTCTGCCTTTAAGTATTATAATTGGATTATCGAGCATCATCCTGATTCTGAACAAGCAAAAATTGCAAGAAAAAGGTCAAATATTTTACAAGACATCGTAAGCCCTGAAGTAGAAACAATAATTCAGGATAGCATTCAAGTTGCCTTACCAGATTCTATAGAAATTGATTTAAAGGATGACCAAAATCAAAATTAGCATTGCTCTTTTTTCGCTGGGATATCGCTTTACGAGGCGTCTTGCCATCATATTTTTTAAAATCGAATCGCTTATTAGTGGTAAATTTTTTGATCTTGAATTGGTAGTAGATTTTGGCAATAAGTATATGGCGAAATTGGATGATTGTGCTTCTGAGGTTTTCTTTAATTTTAATATTCCAAATGGAATGGATAGAGAGATTTATGATTTGCGCTTTCGTTCACCCTTGATTTCAGCATCTTTTCAATCGGATAAAAAATCCCTGGTTCGTTGGCGAAAAATGGGTTTGGGTGGCATCACGTTCAAAACCATTATGAAGAATAAACGGGAAGGCAATAACCGGCCCAGATTAGCTGAAGTCAAATCAAAAGACGAAACTTTCTTATTAAATGCTTTAGGTTTACCCGGTGAAGGTGTGGACTCATTTTTGGATTCAATTTGCACCGAAGATATCATTCAACTTCCGGCACCAATGGGATTTAGTATAGGTGGAGATAGTCCAGAAGAATATTTAGACGTGTTTCAATCTATTCATCGACAATTGGAAGGAAAGATTCCTCAGTATTTTTATGAAATTAATATTTCTTGCCCCAATACAGTTGATGGAAAGTCCTTAAGTGAAAAGCCAGAAGCTTTAGCGCGCTTATTGCAAACGATGCGGACTGAATCAGAACGTGTGATTTTTATAAAAATTTCCCCCGATACTTCAAATCAATCCTTAATTCTGATGGCAGAACGTGTAAATTCATTTCCGAAAATTGGAATTAATGCAGGCAATACCACATATAGAACAAGAAAAATCATGGGATTAACGCAGAAACAATTTCGTCCTGATGAGGGAGGATTGAGTGGATCTTTATTATTCGATCGCACTTTAGAGATAATGCATTTGCTCAAGCCTTTTTCTTTCCCGAAAATTGCTACAGGTGGAATCAATACGGGCAAAAAAGCAAAAGCAGTTTTAGATGCTGGGGCAGATTTAATCGGAATGGCCACTGCTCTTGTTTTAGATCCATATTGTATTCCAAAAATAAATCATTATTTGGGAAGAAAAGAATGATTACGATTGTTTTGTTAGATCCAAAAATTCCCCCTAATACAGGAAGCACAGCAAGGTTATGTGGGGCTATGAATCTAAAATTAGATATTGTAGGTGAGATTGGATTTGATTTATCAGATAGTCGATTAAAGAGAGCAGGGCTGGATTACTGGAAACATATTGATTGGGAATATCATGAAAATCGAGAGGCATATCTTGAAACATTAGTCGAACAACGTTTTCATCTGCTTACGACCAAAGCTGAAAAACCTTATACCCAATGTGAATTTGAAGAGAATGATTTTTTAGTTTTCGGGAGCGAAACGTCTGGAATTGAGGAATCATTGTTAAAAAAGTATTGGGACAATACCTGCACGATTCCTATGGAAAATCCAAATATTAGATCTTTAAATTTAGCAACGAGCGTTGGAATTGTTGTTTATGAAGCTTTGAGGCAAACTCATGCGTTTTAGTCTAATTATCATTTTATCTCTTTTTTGGTCTGCTTGTTCTAGTTCACCGAGATATGGTGTGGAAAGACCTGGCGCTCCCAAGCTCAGTAATGCAGGGAAACAAAAAAAGCCGATTCGTCATCGAAAAAGAATAACGGGCATCAGTTCATTTTACGCAGAAGATTTCCACGGGAAATTAACCGCAAATGGCGAAGTGTATGATATGTATGGATTGACGGCCGCACATAAAACTCTTCCTCTAAACACCATTGCACGTGTGACGAACCTTGATAACGATAAATCTCTCATTTTACGCATCAATGATAGAGGGCCTTACATAAAGGGACGAATTTTAGATTGTTCTTATGGTGCCGCAAAAAAATTAGGCTTTTTGAATAAAGGGACGACTCGTGTTAAAATTGAAGTCATAGAATGGGGAGATAATAAGTATATGAAACACAGGAGCACATCCAAATGAAAAAAATGTTTATGATTGTAAATCCCCATGGTGGATTAAAAAAAGGAATGGGCATCCTTGACAAAATTAAACCTATCTATGAAAAAGCAAACATTGTCTTGACGATTCTTGAAACGAAGTATGCAGGACATTGTCGTGAATATGCTCATAGTTTAGATTATACAGGCTACGAAGGGATGTGTGTCATTGGTGGCGATGGAACCATGCATGAAGTCATCAATGGAATGCTCTCTCGACCAGATGAACGAAAATTGCCGATCGGACTTGTTACGGGTGGAACGGGGAACTCCTTTATGCATGATATGGATTGCTTGGATCCTTTGATAGCGGCTAAACGAATTGTAACAGGACGAAAACGACCGATTGATGTAGCGAAAGTGGATGCAAATGGAGAAATTATTTATGGTTTTAATATTGTGGGTTGGGGAATGCCTACCGATATTAACGAAAAAGCAGAGAAGATGCGTTGGCTCGGCGGACAAAGATATAATGTTGCATCCATTATTGAAGTATTTAAACATAAGCAAAGATTGGCAAAATTGATTATTGACGGAAATACGGTTGTGGGTGATTATGGATTTATTTTGGGTTGCAATACAATGCACACGGGAAAAGGAATGAAAATGGCGCCTCTGGCTCAATTAGATGATGGTTTGATTGATTTAATCATCGTCAAGAAAGCAGGGCGGCTTAAGTTGTTATCTGTATTTCCAAAATTATTTGATGGAACTCATGTGGGTGATCCCATCGTGGAATATCGCCAAGTCAAACAATTCTCCATTATTCCTCAGGAAGATAATATTTTGAATATTGATGGAGAAATGGTGGGGAATACCCCAATCCATGTATCAGTTTTATCAAAAGTCATTGATGTATTGGTTTAGTGAATTGCAATCATATATTTATTATAGAACAGAAAAATTTAAAGGAAATGGATAATGTCATCAAAATCATCAGATAGAACACTCGTTAACGTCATCGGAATTCCCGCTTGGCTAGGCGTTATTGCTTTGGGTGGCATTTATTATTCATTATTTATGACCGTTTGTATTGCCATTGCTTTGTGGGAGTTTTATCAAATGGCTAAAACGAAGGATATTTCGCCCAACCCTTTTGTGGGTATTTTATTCACAATACTAATCATAGCATTTTATTGGTTTTCTCCACCTGTAAGCCAAAATATTTTCTTTGGTATCGTTATTTTGGGGATTGTAGGTTTATTGATTGAAGAACTCATAAGAGATTTGCCTGACGCCATGGGCAATATCTCTTATACTTTGTTGGGCCTTTTTTATATTCCTTTATTCTTAGGAACCAGTATCCCAATTCGTCAAATTGATGCGGAACATGGCATTTATTTGACTTTTGCTTTAGTCACGAGCGTTTGGGCGTGTGATTCTGCGGCATTTTTCTTTGGCACGAAGTGGGGAAAAAAGAAGATTTTACCTCGAGTGAGTCCCAAAAAATCTTATGTTGGATCTATTGCAGGAATGATTACATCATTTGGGGTTATGGCGTTATTTCAATCGCAGGGACTGATAGGAGATTTTTTTGAGACAAAAGACATTATAATTTTCAGTCTGATTGCAGGCATTTTTGGACAAATAGGTGACTTTGTAGAGTCTATGTTAAAACGCGATGTGGGCGTAAAAGATTCTGGAACATTGTTAAAAGGCCACGGGGGAGTTCTAGATCGATTTGACTCCTTGATATTTGCCATGCCACTTGCCTATCTTTACCTCCGTTATTTAGGTATTTCTTAGTCTTTTTAAACCCAAGCCCATGAAATTAAACTCAATACTTGCAACAGACTGTGGTAGCACCACAACCAAAGCTATTTTAATCGAAAATATTGAGGGAGAATATCGCCTTACCGTTCGCGGAGAGGCTCCCACAACCGTAGAAGCGCCTTTTGAAGATGTAACCAAAGGCGTGCTAAATGCAGTAATGGAAGTTGAAGAATTAGCGGGACGAAAACTTTTAGATGGAGATAATATCATGTCTCCTCAGAAAGATGGTGTGGGGGTTGATATCTATATTTCTACCAGTTCAGCTGGTGGCGGACTTCAAATGATGGTGGCAGGTGCTGTTAAATCCATGACAGGGGAATCGGCTGAAAGAGCCGCGTTAAGTGCAGGCTCTATTGTGATGGATGTGATTGCTTCCAATGATGGGCGATTGCCTCACGAAAAAATCAAGCGAATTCGTCAGTTACGTCCAGATATGATTTTATTGGCTGGCGGCACTGATGGAGGGACAGTCTCCCATGTGGTTGAATTAGCTGAAATTCTTCGTGCTGCAAATCCAAAACCGCGGCTCGGACAAAATTATAAACTCCCTGTGATTTATGCAGGAAATACCAAAGCACAAAAGCAGATTCAAGAGGTTTTAGGCGATATTGTAGATTTAGATATGGTTGAGAATATTCGCCCTACTTTAGAAGGAGAAAATCTTGGTCCATCGCGAGATAAAGTACACGATTTATTCATGGAGCACGTGATGGCACAAGCTCCAGGATATAAAAAATTGATGTCATGGACAGATGCACCCATTATGCCAACACCTGGTGCGGTCGGCTCATTGATTGAAATGATTGCGAAAGAACAGGATATCTCTGTCGTGGGTGTGGATATTGGTGGAGCAACCACAGACATTTTTTCCGTTTTTTCCGGGAAATTTAATCGAACCGTTTCTGCGAATTTGGGCATGTCCTATTCCGTCTGTAATGTATTGGCGGAAGCAGGATTGGATAATGTATTGCGATGGGTTCCTCTGGATATCGACCGAAAAGAGCTGACAAATCGAATTGGAAATAAAATGATTCGTCCAACGACGGTTCCTCAATCTTTAGAAGAATTAATCATTGAACAAGCCATTGCTCGCGAAGCTTTACGTCTCTCATTTGAACAGCACAAAGCTTTTGCGGTCGCCTTAAAAGGCGTGCAAACGACAAGAACTATTTCGGATGCTTTTGAGCAATCGGGCTCAGGGCAATCACTGGTCAATATGATGGAATTAGATTTATTGGTTGGTTCTGGTGGCGTTTTATCTCACGCACCAAGACGAGCTCAATCTGCAAGAATGATGATTGATGCTTTTCAGCCAGAAGGAATTACCCAGCTTGCAGTAGATTCTATTTTTATGATGCCCCAATTGGGCGTACTAGCAAATATAGATAAAGAATCATTATCAAAAGAAGCACGAAAAGCGGCATTGGAAGTGTTTCACAAAGATTGTTTAATCCGATTGGGAACCTGTATTGCGCCAGTTGGGAAAACAAAATCTAAAGCCCTAATTTTGACAGCAGATTTAACTTTTACTGATGGTACGAGTAAAACAATCCAACTACGTGAAGGTGATTTTATCCAAATGGACGCACCTCATGAGCCAATTAAAGCCAAGCTAACACCTGCGAAAAAAATGGATATTGGTGGAGGTGTAGGTGAAATAATTCAAACTGAAATTTATGGTGGCGTTACGGGATTGGTTTTTGATGGACGGGGAAGACCATTAGACATACCAACAGACCAAGGAAAAAGATTGGAATTATTGAGAAAATGGTCAGAAGCCGTTTCGGAATATCCTGACGTAAAAGCAATAGAGGTAAGTATCTAATGGCACACGCATACACTCCAGGACTTAAAGTTCTGCATCAATCAGAAGTAGAAAAGAATAGACGCTTGCCAATCAAAGGAGAAGTTTTGAAAGAACAAGGTGATAATGTTCTTCCAAATGATATTGTGGCCAAAACTGATTTGCCTGGAAATGTCCAAATGGTAAAAGTATCTAACTTGCTCAATATTGGACCTGGTGATATTCATGATGCTATGATTGTTAAAAATGGCGTTGCTATTTCTAAAGGGCAAATTATTGCGGAGATGGCAGGTCTTTTTGGATTGTTTAAATCGGACGTAAAATCGCCCATCGATGGCACATTGGAATCTGTCTCAGACGTGACAGGCGTTGCCGTTTTGCGTGAAGCGCCTATTCCAGTAGAAGTTGATGCGTATATGTCTGGTTCCGTGAAAGAAATTATTCCAGAAGAAGGTGTGGTGATCGGGGCAAAGGCAGCCTTTATTCAAGGCATTTTTGGAATCGGAGGCGAAAGTCGGGGGGAAATAGTTATTGTAAGTTCATCTCGTGATGACGAAATAAAACCTGAAATGATTACAACTGAGCACGAAGGAAAAATTATAGTCGGTGGCTCATTTATTTCATTAGAAGCCTACCAAAAAGCAAGAGCAATGAAAGTGGCTGGTGTGGTAGTTGGCGGTTTCAATTATTTTGATTTGGAAGCTCTTTTGGGTTACACTTTGGGCGTGGCAATTACAGGCACAGAATCCTTAGGAACTTCGCTTGTCCTGACAGAAGGTTATGGAAAAATCCAAATGAGCGATAGGACTTTTTCTTTATTAAAAGAGCATGAAAATCATTTCGCGTCTATTAATGGTGCGACCCAAATCCGTGCAGGTGTCATTCGTCCAGAGATTGTCATTCCTTTGGATGAGAATCAAATTTCCGATGATATTCAGTTTGAATCGCAGGAAATCGGAATTGATGCTGGTAGTTTAGTGCGGATTATTCGAGCGCCCTATTTCGGAAAAATCGGGAAAGTTACACGTTTGCCTTCAGATTTAGAAAAAATGGAATCGGAAACTATGGTTCGTGTTGCCGAGATAGAAGTGGATGGGGAAATTCTTAAGGTGCCTCGCTCAAATCTTGAAATGTTGGAGACAAATTGAATACAATCATTTCACCCAAAACAGAGTCGTTTGTTCTCACAGAGCAAGATATTACATTTATTCAAAATGTAGCGAAAAAGATTTTTGACACAGGCTTGGTTACGCCTGCTGTGTTTTTTTTGGAAATGACCAAACCTTTATCCTTGTTAGGAAGTCATTTTCTCGTATTTTTTGGTCCGATTATTAATGCATTTATTCGAGCTGAAAACTATTATAGAGCGACCGAATTAATGGAAGAACCAAAAAATGTGGAGCGACTCATTCAAGAAATCGAAAAATTAGAACAGGCAAACTCAAAGCCTCAACTGGAGAGACAATCATGAAAGATAAACAATTTTGGATAGGAGCTGGTATCGTCATTGCGCTCCTAATGGTCTATTATTTGATAGGGCATCCATTTTTTCTTAGCAACAGAACGGTGATGTTATTTGCGATTTTGCTTTTTTCAGGCACATTAATTTATTACACCAGATTAGCCGAGTCCGGTGAATCCTTTTTCCTTCGAGATATTCCAGGACTCAAAGCCGTGGAAGAAGCGGTAGGACGTTCGACAGAAATGGGCAAGCAAGTTTTGTATGTTCCCGGAATTATGGATATGGATCAAGTTGAAACGGTGGCTGGCGTGATTGTTTTGGGTCATGTGGCAAAAATGACCGCTCGATATGAAACGCCATTAAATGTGCCTGTCTCCAGAGCAATTGTGATGAAAGCGGGGCGAGAAGCATGTAGAGAATCTTACCTCATGGAAGGTCGTCCTGACTTGTTTCAAGACGATATGGTGCATTATCTTACGGATGACCAATTCGCTTATGCGGCGGGTGTAAATGGAATCATGGTGAGAGAAGAGCCAGCGGCCTGTTTGTATATGGGAAAATTTTATGCTGAATCTCTCATTTTAGCCGAAACGGGAAATTCCATCGGAGCGATTCAAATCGCAGGAACTGCCTCTCAGTCTCAGATACCATTTTTTGTAACCGCTTGTGATTATACCTTGATTGGAGAAGAATTTTTTGCAGCTTCCGCTTACTTATCTCAAAAGCCTGAATTACTGGGAGGAATCAAGGGGCAAGATATGCTGAAAGCCATGATTGTGGGTGTCATTTTGATTGGCTCAGCCCTTCGTGTCTTTCATGATTTTGGCTGGATTTCATGGGATTTTGTCAATTTTTTAACCGTTCAATAGGAAGAAAATTATGTTTTGGAAAAGAACTATTCCCATCGCCATTGTGGCCACTGTGGGATTTTTAACATTATTTGGCTGGTTCGTTGATGAGCCACATATCAAAAACTTTGTGGAAGATGATGCGACTCAATGGTATGATATTTTAGCCAGTTTCGCGATTTTCTTAGGTGCACTCAATTTATTGAAAATGCAATCACAGAAAATTCTCAAAAAGCAAACTGGTTGGCAATATAGCATTTTTGCAGTGGGTGGATTTATATTTGCGATCATTGCTGGTTTTGTCATTAAAGGAAACGATGCGATTCAGTGGGGCGCACACGTTACGGGAAAAGGAACCTTATTTAAATGGATGTTTGAATTTATGTTTACACCTTTATCCGCCACCATGTTTGCACTGTTGGCTTTTTTTGTTGCTTCTGCGTCTTATCGTGCTTTTCGTATTCGAAATTTTGAAGCAACACTTTTATTGATTTCTGGGATAATCATCATGTTAGGACGGGTTCCCATTGGTATCAAGATTTCCGCTTGGTTTGTATTGTATTTAACCATTTTAGGCATTGGTGTTGTGGTCAATAATGCCTTCAAAAATAAACAGATTACTTTAGGGTTTGTTGTTGGTGGCCTTCTGCTGACTACGATTGCTGGCTTTTGGATGGGTTGGCCTGTCGATCAACCCGCTTTATTCTATTTACCTATTTTACAGGATTGGATTTATAATATTCCCAATGTCGCAGGAGCTCGCGCCATTATGATGGGTATTGGATTGGGAATTTTTGCAACATCAATGCGATATATTCTTGGCATTGAAAAATCATACATTGGAGAATAAAGATGAACGGAATACTAAATTTTATCTCTCGGATTGGTCAATTAGATCGTCGGTGGATTTTTCTGATTATCGCCTTAGTCGTTTTGATTCCTTTGTTTTTCCCTTTGGGATTGCCCATTCGTGCTACAGAATCAACTCGTTTGGTCTGGGAAACCGTTGAGAATTTGGAGCCAGAATCAAAAGTTTTACTTTCGCTGGAATACGGTCCTAGCACCAAACCTGAGCTCCATCCCATGGTTTTTGCTTTGGTCAGACGTTTACTCAAAAATGATCATAAAATCTATATGACTTGTCTCTGGCCTGATGGACAATTCATGGCGGAAGATCTCATAGAAAAAGTGATTGAACTGGAATTCCCTGATAAGAGCTATGGAGAAGATTATGTTTTGCTTGGCTTTCGACCGGGCGGAGAAGCGGTGATAAAAGGTATCGTGAGTAATATCCGAAAATTATATACAGTAGATGCGCGAAATCTTTCTGTGGATGAGATTCCTATGATGGAAGCAGTTAACCAATTCAAAGATTTCGATTTTCTGTTTTCCGCTAGCGCAGGATTTCCTGGAACGGTAGAATGGGTGCAATATGCTTCAGATCCTACTGGTGTCCCAATGAGCACTGGAACTACATCAATTCAAGTGAACGAAGTCATGCCTTACGTGCAAGGCGGACAAGTGAAAGGGATTTTGGCGGGTATGCCAGGTGCGGCGGAATATGAAGCTTTGATAGGGGTTCCCGGTATTGGAACCAGCGGAATGGATGCACAATCAATTGCCCATGTGGTAATTGTTTTATTTATTATTTTTGGTAATGTGGCTTATTTCGTTGAACGAAAAAAAGCCAAGAAATATTAAAGGATATTGATATGAGTGGTGAAATTTTAGGAGCATGGATTGCGGTATTTTTGACCTTAGCGATTTTTTCCTATCTGTACAAGGATAACGCATTTTATAAAATTGCAGAACATATTTTTGTAGGGATTTCTGCTGGCTATTGGACATCCATGTTTTTTTGGACCCAAATTCAGCCCAATTTATTTGGACGATTATGGCCATCTAAACAATATGATGCTGATTCATTTTGGTATGGGATTTATGATGCTTTATCTTGGATCAACACATCGATATTTCCAGCGGGCGGCATTGATAAAGGGCACGAAATGCATTTGATTTATCTCCTTCCTTTTGCCTTAGGAATCATGATGCTTTTGAGTGTTTTTGACAAACTTAGTTGGTTTGCGAGATGGGGCATTGCTTATACGGTGGGAATGGCGGCAGGACTTCGGGCATATGGTTATTTGAATTCCAATGTGATTGCCCAAGTTAGAAATTCAACTTTGAATTTTTCCGATCCAGACTTACCCTTTTTTGCCTTAATTGGAAATAGTTATTTCAATAGTATTCTATTGCTAGTAGGAACTATTTCGGGCCTCTTATATTTCTATTTTTCCAAGGAACAAAAGGGTGTTTTTGGAAAAGTAGCTCGCGTGGGAATTTACTTTTTGATGGTAAGTTTTGGCGCTTCCTTTGGATTTGCAGTTATGGGACGTATCTCCCTTTTGATTGGCCGTTTTGTCGATTTAATTACATATAATGACGCATACTATCATCATGCGACCATTTGGGTTTTGATATTAATGGTTTTAGCTTTAGGCTATTCGGCTTTTAAAGAAAAAGGTTCGCCGAAACCGTCCTGAAAAAAATAAATTAGGATTATTGAGGTGTTTATGAAAAAAGCATGGTTCACACTTTATTTATTGCTACAATCTCTTTTATGGGGCACGTGGTTTGAAAAGATGCCCGAAACGCTCACTCAGCCCGACGGAGGAATAATCGAATGTTTTGTAACGGGAGATCAATTTTATCATCGTCTGCATGACGAAAAGGGATTTACGATTGTCCTAAACCCAAAAGATGGATATTTTGTTTATGCGCAAAAGAATGGAGACAAAATCGTTCCTTCCGAATATCGCGTCCATGATGTAAATCCTGTGGACGTGGGATTAAGTCCGAATCTGCTCCTATCTGAAAGTAAATATAAAGAGCGTCGAAACCAATTCGCACAAGATATCGCTCGAACGGATCGAGATGCACCCACTTCTGGCTCGATTGAGCAAATCAATGTTTTTATCAAATTTGCAGATGATCCAGATTTTCCTAATCCACGAATATTTTATGACGAGCCTTTTAGCCTGGAAGATGAACCGTCATTGCGGAATTATTATCAAGAGGTTTCCTACGAGACTTTAGATGTTCAAACTCATCATTTCCCTGAATGGACCCTGGGCAATAATACGGCTTATATTGATATACATAATCGAAATTATTACCAGCCGTATTCTGGCGCAAATCCTGAGGGATATGAAAACAATGATCAGCGAACAGAACGAGAACATACTCTGCTGAAGAATGCCATTGAATCTATAGAAATGCAAGTGCCAGCTGATTTAATCATCGACGCCAATAATGATGGATACGTTGATGCGATTTCTTTCGTGATTTATGGAGAAACGGATGGCTGGGCCGAATTGCTTTGGCCTCATCGATGGTCCTTATATTCAGAGCCAGTTTATATTCATGGCGTTCGGGCTTGGGATTATCTCTTTATGCTAAGCGAATCTTCTTACTTTAATGTAGGTGTTTTGTGTCACGAATTTTTTCATGTTTTGGGTGCACCCGATTTATATCACTATTCAGATACAGGTGCTCCTTCTCCAGTGGGAGGCTGGGACGTGATGGAAGCGAATAGCAATCCACCTCAATATATGTCTGCTTTTATGAAGTATAAATATGGCGATTGGTTAACATATATTCCTGAAATCACTGAAAGTGGCACTTACACCTTAAATCCACTACAAATGCCAGAAAATGTTATCTACAAAGTGGCTTCACCTAATTCCGATACTGAATACTATGTTTTAGAATATCGCAAAAAAGAGGGGCTTTACGAAATCAACACGCCTGGGAATCGTTCTGGTTTGGTGATTTATCGCATCAATACTGAAGCAGAAAATGGTAACGCAAGTGGCCCACCTGATGAAATTTATGTGTATAGACCTGGTGGCACAATCTCGTCAAACGGTAATTTTGATTCTGCGCCTTATAGTTCAAATTATAATCATACCGCTATCAATGATGACACAAATCCAGCGCCCTTTCTTTATGATGGTGGTTCGGGAGGAGCGGGAGGACTCAATATTTACAACGTAGCAGAAGCGGGAGAAACTATTTCATTTTTTGTTGCTTTGGGAAATGCTCATTTATCTGTTTTTCCAGAAATCTATGAAGATTCACTCGAAATTAATCATTCTTCCGTAGAATCCTTTACACTTTCCAATGATGGAGAGGTTGGCTCAGTCATTAATTATACTGCTAATGTTTCCAGTCTACTTTTGTTTGAAAACCCTAGTTTTGGCCCAGATGAAGGAAATTATTTTGTGGCTTTTTCCACAGAAGAGACGAACTTGGATTATGACTGGATTGATATTTCTAGTATCAGTACTGATCTTATTTTTTCTCATAATGATGTATCAGCTGATACGATTGATTTGGATTTTTCCTTCCCATTTTTTGATGAAATGTTTACCCATTGCATAGTAAATCCCAATGGTTGGATTGGATTTGGTGCGGACAATTCTGAATGGTCTAATTTTGAGATTCCGTCACAAGAGGCTTCACGTCCTGCGATTTTTGCATTTTGGGACGATTTGAATCCAAATAATTTAGCAGGAGCAGGATCGCCATCTGGCGATGTGAGGTTTCATGTAAATGAGGAACGTCTAGTGGTATGGTTCGATCAAGTCGTGCGTTGGAGTATCTCTAATCCTGGTACTTTTGATTTCCAAATTATTCTTTATGCCGATGGGCAATTTCGAGTGAATTATCGTGAGATGTCTGGAACGATCAATACGGCAACCATTGGATTTCAAGATAGAACAGGCACACTTGGAACACAAATTTTCATCAACGAGAACTTACCGCAAAATCAAAATTTCTCATGGATGATTGATCGTCCTATAGATGTGCCGTGGTTAAGTATAAATGGTAACTTATCAGGAAGCTTAACAAGTGGAGAATCTGAAACGATTTACGCCACGATTGACACAGATAGTTTGGAGTTGGGATTTTATGAAGCATCTGTTAACGTTTTGAGTGAGGGCACAAATTCTGTTCTGGTGCCTGTGTATTTGACAATTATTGAGCCACTCGCAACAGATGAAAGTTTGATTCTCCCAGAAGAGACAAGATTGCATTCGGCTTATCCTAATCCATTTAACCCCTCAACGACATTTCGCTATTCTCTTGCTGAAAAAACACATGTCTCTTTAATTGTTTACGATTTACTAGGCCATCCTGTGCGGACTTTGGTGAATCAAGTGAATCCTGTTGGAGAATATCAATTGCAGTGGAATGGAAAAAATGATCAGGGACAAGTCATTGGCGCAGGGATATATTTCTATCAAATGATGGCCCAAAGATTGATAAAAACTCACAAAATAATTCTCCTTAAATAATTCCAAAAATATCCTTACTTTCAAAGGCTAAATGCGCTACGATATTTAGCAAGTATCTTTCCTACAGAATGGAGAGTCAATATTTTGCAGAATCAATTCAAACTGGCTAATTAAAAAAGAGGAGAAAATAATGTTCAAAAAATTTAAAAATCATGAATCGGGATTTACCATGATCGAGATTATGGTTGTGGTTGTGATTGTGGCTATTTTAGCTGCGGTGGCTGTTCCGATTTATGTAGAATATGTAAAAAGTGCACGTGCCTCTGAAGCGCGCTCCGTGATTGGTAGTATTGCCAATTCTTCTGATATGTTTTACCAAACCAGTGGCGAATGGCCGACTTCAATTGAAGATTTAGAACGAAAAGGGCAGTTGGATTTAAAACGCTCGACTAAAACTAAATGGCAATTTGAACTTCAATTAAGTGATGAAGGTGGTAACATTACAGCTACAAGCACAGAAGAGATGGCTGGCGGTGGTGGGCATCAAGTAATCTTTAATCGAGAAACAGGCAGATTTTCGGGCTACGGAACAAAAGACGAGGAATAAAATAGTCATGAAGATTAAAGATTTATTGACTTATTCCGTAGATAGTGGCGCTTCTGACTTGCACTTGAGCGTAGGTTCGGTTCCCATGGTGAGAATTAACGGAACCATGAAACCATTAAATATGGACAAATTAAGTCAATCAGAGATGGAATCAATTCTTCCTCAGGTGATGGATGAGGATCAAATTGAGATATTTATGGAAAATAAGGAAATTGATCTCTCCGCAAAACTGGAAGGAAAAGGTCGGTTTCGTGTCAATTTTTTCAACCAAATCAATGGATTAGCTGGTGTGTTTAGAACAATTCCTGAAGTGGTCAAAGATTTTGACGACTTAGGTATTCCTCCTATTTTACGTAGTTTATCAGAGATTGATCGAGGATTGGTTCTCTTGACGGGACCAACAGGCTCTGGAAAAAGTACCACATTGGCTGCGATGATTGATCATATCAATTCGACAAAAGCTTGTCATATTATTACGATTGAAGATCCTGTGGAATATTATCATCGTTCTAAGGAGAGTTTAATTAATCAGCGAGAATTGGGCGCAAATACCAAAAGTTTTTCCAACGCACTCCGTGCGGCTTTGCGAGAAGACCCTGATGTAATTCTAGTCGGTGAGATGCGTGATTTGGAAACTATTTCATTGGCATTAACAGCGGCTGAAACAGGTCATTTGGTTTTTTCAACGCTTCATACCTCTTCGGCGGTAAAAGCGATTGATAGGATTATCGATATTTTTCCCCCTGGACAAAAAGATCAGATTCGCTCAATGCTTTCAGAAAGTTTAGAAGCGGTAATCGCACAAAAGCTTCTTCCTTCCAAAGACGGAAAAGACAGGCTCCCTGCTTGTGAAGTTATGATTGCATCTACAGCGATTCGGAATTTGATTCGGGAGGATCGTATTTATCAGATTCCGTCTATCATTCAATCTGGTGGCGTGGACGGTATGCAAGGTTTGGATCAAGATTTACAACGCCTTGTTTCTCAAGGGAAAATTGAGCGAAAATCAGCCATGGCTATTGCAGATAACCCAAAATTATTTAGGTCGAGTGTTCTTTAAGTGAAAAATGTTTTACAGAGAAATGGGGGATTTACGTTTATTGAAGTGATGACAGCTTTTATGATTATTTCCATTGCTTCGGTGGGCATGATGATGGGAGCAGGACACGCACAAGGGGAACTACGTTCGATTGAATTATCGGAGCGTGCCACAGAAGAATTATTAAATTTTACAGAATATTGGAAAGGTAGGATTGCAGATGGACGCTTATCCCCGTCGGAAAGAATTGGAAATCCTGAAGGTAAAACAGTCTTATTACGTGGTAGTCGAAATTCTGAAGACAGAGTTGAGGCTAAATTATTTTATGATCTAACAGTTTTAGATAATATTTCGGAATTTGGCAATACTCCTATTAATCGAGTCAAGTTGGAAACCTGGATTAGGTGGGATAATTTTTTATCTAAGCGTAAGCAATCTTCTCAGACGGCAAGGAAGCGAAGATTGGAAACAATTATGATGGTTTTTTAAGTGAAAAATATGTTCAAAAAATCAAATTCAGGCTTAACACTTATGGAATTAACCGCCGTTATGACGGTTGTAGGTGTCATCGCATTGGGAATGGGTGTTGGTTTTAAAAATATTCTTTACCATTATCAGCATGATGCGGTTCGCCAAGATATTCGTCATTATGGAAATATCATCATGCGTGAGATTCAAAAAGAATTGAGCGCTGCAGAAAAAATTGAAGAAGATCATTTAGAGGGATTCTCTCGATTGAAAATATTTTATTATAAAGAAAACCTAACGCCAGATATGATTATTACCGGATCAACAGATGATGGCGTAAAATTCAATGGTGAGTTTCCTTTGGCCGGGACACTTGGATTGCCAAAAAATGGGCAATATCGTGGTGAAAACAAAAGAGGTATAATGATGACAAGATTTGATATCCGTCGTCATGTAGATACGCGTCCCAATTTGTATAAATTTTCTGATGCCTATCTCTACGTCAATTTAATTTTGTCCTTGGAGTCTTCCGTTTATACCGATGGTAAAACAGTCAAAGAAGAATTTCCTTTTTTAAGAAAAACATTTATGTCAAGCGCCTACATCAATGCAAAAATTTAGACAATACGAAAAAGGATCCGTTGCGCCATTAGCTGTTTTGTTCACGCTTTTAAGTATGGCTTTTACGATTGCCTATCTCAGAAATAGCTCTACTGTGGCCTCAATGGAGCGGTATCGCTACGCTGAGGCTAAGGCACAATATTTGGCTGAAGCGGGTCTAAATGAAGTCGGTATAGTCGTCTTGCCTAGTATTAAATCAGCGGATACAACCATGTTTGAAGAAGGTCGCGATTTTGGCAAAGATGAAAATGGGAATGTGCTAGGGCAGTATCGTAATATTAATTTAAAAACAGATTTGATGGAAAACTCAACCCGAAAATATTATATGGCGATTAGTGAAGGATTAGTGCGATATAAAACGCCCAGTGGAAATGAAATAGATGTCACTCAAAGTGTTTCCACCATAATGGTCCCTGAAGGTTTCGAAGATTTTATGTATTTTACTAATGAAGAATTACCCACAGGTCCGCCAAATGAAGATTTAAATAACGGAACCATTAATTTTGGTGCAGGTGATAAGTTAGAAGGAAAAGTGCATACCAACGGTACTTTTAATTTCAGCAATTATGGTTGTCCTGAAATTGATCCTAATGCAGAAATAACGATTACGTATGATGCCGTAGAAAATGGAGATGGCGGTATTGGGTCCTGGGGCGCTTGTGGTGATGCGAGTGTTTTTGAATTTACAAATGAGGATGGAGAAACCTATTCTATTTTAGATACAATCAGTCGAATTGATTGGCCTCCTTTAACTTCAGCAAGCAATGCGAAATCCCATGCTTCAAATATTATTACCGCTGATAGTAAGATCACCTTTTCTCCCTCTAAAAAAGATACTTTAATAATGTCTGAAATTCATTTTGCGGACAATGGTTATTATCTCACTCAATGGTGGTATTTGATTCCACCTGTTGGTGGCCCACCGAATGAGTTTGATTATCACTGGGATGCAACAACAAATGGAATTAATAATTTTGATGTTGATGCGGGGCATGTGCGTCTTGGATGGGGCAATGTATTTTTGGATGGCGCAGGGTATGGCGACCCAGAAGTGTTAGTCATTAGTCCAACAACCGGCGTTGGAGATGATGTCTTTTCGTTGTTGAGTGGGTGGGCTTCAGGCGATCAAATACAAATTCAAAACGCATCTGGAACGAAAACAATGATTGTTGAAATTAGCGGTTCTTTTCCGTTCAGTGGAAATATTGTGTGTCCAATTGTGAGTTTTAATTATGATAACTTGGATGAAGGGTTTTTACAAGATGAAGCTGTTGCTCTAAAAAACTTAAATGTGAGTGTGGGCTTAGATCCAGACATAGAATTTAATGCGTATCACAATTTTCACAGTCACGCGGAAGGCGATTATTGTCGTGTAGATGGTTTACAGCATTTTGATTTAGAATATTGGAGACAAGGTGATATCTTTTCTTTGGGTGGCGCTGATGCTGTTTATAATAGTGATTATGTGGTATTTCCAAAAACATTTTTCCCTAATGCGGACAAACCTCAAGTTTTGTATGTAAAAGGCGGACAAGTGTTAGTCAGGGGAGAAGTAAAAGGTAAATATACGATTGTAACCGATGATTATACCGAATACCGTCGCCATGATGACCCTTCTGTCATTGATCGTGTTTGGGGAAATATATGGCTGATTGATGATATTGTATATGAAGATTCTGGCGAAAATGGTGAAATCCTTACGCCTGATGATGGAGGAACAAATAATGTTTTAGGCATGATTGCTGGAGGAAATGTAATCATTGCCAACACAAAGCCTAATGGTGCAAGAGGAAAAATGTTTGGGCAGGATATTATAATTAATGGTGCCTTTATGGCTATTCATGGTGGTTTTTTATCTCATTATTGGCAAAACACAACAGCTGCTTATGGCGCACCAAATGAATCAGACCCCTATAATTCTTTAGGAGATGAGCAAGGGCGATATCGAAATCCATATCGCACTGAATCGTCAGGGCCTTGGGCGGCTTCGAACGATGATATTCGAGGTACCGTTTATGTTTGGGGAGCTATTGTTCAATCAAAACGTGGTTATATGAAGCGTAATCAAGTAGGACCGTACAATGTATCTCCAGGCATTGGCTATGATAAAGATTATCACTATGATTATAATCTTAGAGATAATCCCCCACCACACTATCCCAGTCAAGAAGATGGGAATGGAAATGTCATATTGCGTTTGTCATCATACGGCATGGCGCGTTAACCATACAAAAAAAGAGACTGATTCGAAAATGATTTTAGGTTTAGATATTGGAAGGCATTCTATCAAGATGGTTTCCTTAGATAAAACAAAAGAAGGCTTTAAAATTTTGGATGCTGGTAGTCGATTGGTTCCAGATGCAAATAGCGCTTATGACCCAGAAAAAATTGATAAAACTATGTGGGCCATGGCGATTAAAGAACTTATGCGTTTGCAAAATATAAATCCAAAGCGAGTCAAAAATATCGTTACTGGTATTAGCGGTCATCATGTGAGCGTGAAGCAAATCACCACTTTGGACATGCCTTTGGAAGAGCTTCATTCTTCTATGACTTTAGAAGCAAGAAAGCATATTCCCATGGATGGCACCGATGCGGTGATTGATTTTCAAATCTTTGGTCAAAACTCACGTGAAGTTGATAAAATTGATGTGGGTTTGGTGGCATGCACAAAAGGAGTGTTGAGTAATCATTTAGATTTATTGAAAGAATGTGGATTTAAACCGGGTGTGGTTGATGTTGAGCCGATTGCTCTGACAAACGCATTTACTCAAGCGAAAGAAATGCCAGAAGATGGATTGGTTGTTTTGTGTGATATTGGTGCAGTCTCTACAGGCATAGTTGTCTGGGGATATCAGCAGCAATTTTTCACAAGAGATATTCCGATTGGCGCTCACCTGTTCACCAAAGCCATTTCTGATAAGAAAGAAATCCCCTATATGGACGCACAAGAATTATTATCCAAAGAAGGAATCGCGTCTTTGCTTAATCAATCTTCTGGTGATGATACGTCAGCATTAGGAATAGCAGAAAGAACGGTTTTTGATAACTTAGTGGAAGATATTCGTCGTTCACTTCGATTTTACGCTAAAACAACGGGACAAAGTTTCTTTATGAAAATTTTACTTAGTGGCGGTGGTGCAAATACACCAGGCTTAGTAGATTTTATTCAATCAAAGCTCAATGTAGATACAGCTGTATTTAATCCTTTGGAGGCCATGGATGGGGCAGGTGATTTAGCTTTACCGAACCCATCACAATATACAATTGCGATTGGTTTGGCTTTGAGAGGTGGCTTGTCATGAAAAAATATATAGTTATAAACCTTAATCAAGCCGAAAGTAAAGAATCTCGCCAGGAGCGCGTTCAGGATCAGATTCGTTGGGGAATATTTGCCCTTTTTATCATTTTATTTTTAGGAGCGAATATCCGCGTTTGGACCATATCGCGTGGTTATGATCGAATTATTTCACAAAAAGAACAAGAGATTGCTAAAGTGAAGCAGGAGATAAAAGCATTGCGAGCCAAAGGAAAAAACTTGTCCAAGGATGACATTCTTTCTTTTGCGGATTTGGAGCAGAATCGTTTTTTGTGGGCAAGAAATATGGAATTATTGGGAGAAATGACACCAAATGATATGGCGATAACAGGCTTGAAATTTAAGCACGACAAATTAAGTATTTCTGGAATTGTTCCTGTTTATGAGGATCGAAAAGATTTCGAAATTATCAATGATTATATTCGAAAATTAAAACGGAATGAAGAGTTTGCTTCTCATTACAAGCGTATCAAATTTGTTGGGCATAATCGATTAAGTTTTCGAGGGCAAGATATTATTAAATTTGAAGTTTTAGCTCCGGCAAAATATACGCGTGCTACACAGAAAAAAAGGGCAGGATAATGGCAGAAAAACGCAATATAATTCTTTTGGGGCTTATGCTCCTTTTATCTGTTTCTTTTTGGATGGCTTCATCTTTGTTGATAGGTGAAAAACCACTAGATATCAAAATGCTTGAAGAAGAGCAAGAAGAACTGAATGAGAATCTGATATCAGCACAAATTTTAGCCAGTAAATTGGATCGGGTTTATACGCTTTTTCAGGAAAACTTAGCTTTATCTTTGCGTGATTCTTTAGCAGAAGATGCCTCTATGCCTTTTTTGACTAACTTAACGGACAAACTAGAATCTTTAAATATTCAAGTTATAAGTATTAAACCGAAAAATCGTGTTAAAGAAAAAGGATATTATCGTTCGCCTTATCAATTAATGATTCGATGTAGTTTTGATCAATTTGGCGAATTTTTAACCGAATTGGAACGATCACCAAGATTAATCACGGTTGATGATTTTATCGTAAAGAATGGTATTGAACGGGTAAAGTCAAAAGTGCGTGAAGAAGATTTAGTAGATCAAGTTTTTGAAATTGGATTATCGACTATCACATTAGTCAAAAAGAAAGGAAAGGTTGTTTCATGACAAGTTCAGGACGCACCCGCACTGTCTGGATGCTGGTTGCTTGGATGAGTGTATTATCCTTGGTCGTGATTGCATTCAAGCTTTACCCTATGAATGAAAAATGGGGACGTGTTCAATCTCGTTCATCGCAGGTTGAGTTTGGAACGGACGAAGATTTAGAAAGCGTGATTGGTTTTTTAGAAACGCGCTTAGAAGAACGAGGGGAATACATTTTTTCTATTGAAAATACACCCATGCGGATAACCAATGTTCTTTTTTTAACAGATGGATCCGGTCGAAGATTAAGGCGTGATAAAAATGCAATTCGTGTATCCATGATTTATCAAAGTGAGAATCGTTTTTATACGCAATTATCTTATAGAGGGAAATCATTTACGGCTAGTCCGGGAGATACTTTTGATGAATTAGGGCATGTGATCTGGATAGATCAAACGCAAGTAATCGTCAAAAATGAAGGAAAAACCATGTCTTACCCCGCGCCTGGATCGGAAGAAACAACTCCAAAAGAATTAAAAGATTTTGTGGTCCCAGGACAACAACCAGGAAGTAAAGACGAAAGTAAAATAAATAGTTAAAAAAATACTTATCATAAGGGAAAAAATGAAAAAGATACAATTTATATTCATCGCAAGTATGATATTTTTGGCAGGACTCCTTGCGCAATCGTCGAGTGGAACGGTTGCCTCTCGCGAAGCTGAGAACCCGACTCTCATTACGGTGCATGCAGAAGACGCACACTTGCCAGGGATTTTGTCTCTTTTGGCGAAAGAAAGTGGGTACAATATCGTTACTGATCCAAATGTGAGTCAACAAGATAAAATTACAATTCATCTGGATAATGTGCCTATTGAACAAGCCATTAATTTGGTGGTTCGTGCCGTGGGTTTAAGTTATGAAGTGATTGGAAATTCATTTTTAGTCGCTGAGTCTAAAAAGCTTAAAGAAGAAGTGGGTATTTCGTCTTATGTTCTTAATCTGAAATACGCAAACGCATTAGAAGTGCAATCCATGTTGAAAGATATCACAAAACAAGTTAAAGTGGATACGTCAGGAAATAAATTGATTATCAATGCTTCTCCTAAACGGATTGCAGAAATTGAAGACATGTTGGTGCAAATTGATGTTCCTGCCATACAAATTATGCTTGAAACACGCTTGATTGAAGTCTCTGTAGATGCGGAAGAGCAGTTGGGGCTTGATTGGTCAAAATTGGCATCCTACACAAACATTTTGAGTGAAAATGCTACGCCTACAAGTGCGAGCACTGGTGTGCCAGGAGCTGCGACTTCGGGCACATTACCAACGACAAATACTTTTGAAAAATTAACTTGGAAATCTTGGGCTGATCAGACCATTGTCCCTCGATACTTTAGCCGTCAGCTAACGGCATTTAATCTAACACTTGATTTGCTATTGAGAGATAATAAAGCTGAAATTTTAGCGAACTCACGACTCACTACTTTAAATGGTCGGCAAGCTTCTATCGATTTATTAGATATCGTCCCCTATATTTTGAGTTCGGGTGGTGTGGGCGGACAAGTTCAGGTACAAAAAGAAGAAGTGGGAATCAAATTGCAAGTACTTCCCGCTGTCAATACGGACGGATATATCACAGTAAAAGTTGATCCTGAAGTTTCATCTATTTTTGAATTTATTGGTCCAGATAAAAATATTCCTCGCGTAAAAAGCAGAAAATCATCCACAACGATTCGCGTAAAGAATGGGGAATCTATTATCATAGGCGGATTATTAAGTAGAGATAAAAAGAAGACCACATACCGTTTTCCGGTTTTACATAGAATCCCGTGGTTAGGAAAAAAATTATTTACATCTCATAATACGGTAGAACGAAAAACTGAGCTTATTATTCAAATAACGCCACATATTGTGGAAGATAATTATACTAATATCATTAAATCAGAAGATATGCAATTTTTTGAAAATGAAACGATGCAAAAACATAATATTGATAAACAAAATGAGATTGAGGAATAATATGACGATACTTAATAAAATAAAACAGTACTCTTTTTTGATTATCATGGCGGTGAGTCTGCCATTTTTTAGTTGTGATGATCGAGTCGTTGAAGATGATGCGAAATATACATTAACCATAAGTAGCAAAGCTTTTATGGGCTCAACTTTATCTTCCTTTTCGGAAGAAAGTCAGGTTGGAGAGGATTTGGTAGGAGAAGTGATCTCGACTATGATAGAAGCGAAGCTAACGGATAAAGATGGGAATGTTGTAAAAAATAAAACAGTATATTTTTCAGCCAAAAAAGAGAATACATCTTATGGCTCTTTTGACTTAAGTGAAGGCACAACAGGGGACGATGGTACGATACGTGTTGTCTATACCGATGGTGTTGGCGATGGTGCTGTTGATATTGTATCCACTGCTACTTTTGAAGGGGTTTCAGTAACTGTTAAATATGGCGATAATACGCAGGCTGTTACCAAATTTAGTGTTTACACTCAAGATGATATTTGGCCGTATTCCATAAATATTTCAAGAGATACAGACGTTATATATGTTGATGGGGGTGATACCAAAGCTAGAATCACTGCTTACTTATTAAATAAACTAGGACAACCTGTTGAAAACGCTCAAATCTCTTATGAATCGACACTAGGGTATATTCTTTCCGCTGATGATAATTATCGTACAGATTCCACAGGCGTTGATTCCGTATTTCTTTCAGATGGTGGAGACCCTGAAGCTGTAGGTATTGCGATTGTTACGGCTAGTTTTATGCATCCAGGATTCACTGCAAATCAAATTTCAGATAGTTTGCAAATTGTGATAGAAGACGCTTCATTTCAGGAATGTACCTATATAAATATTCCTTCTTCTTCGCCTGGATCCATTGTCGTGAGAGATGGAGGTGGTATTGAATCCACAAGCATAAAAGCTGAACTTTATGATGATAATAATAATTTAGTGGATACACCAACTTTAATTCGTTTCAAATTATTGCCCATATTAAATGGTTGTTATTTAGAGTCACCTGGTGTGACTGATACTTCAGTTTATACGGCGAATGGCGTTGCAACTATTTCGGTGAATAGTGGAACTGAACCTGGACCAATTAGAGTAGAAGTTTCCACAGAATGTAATGATTTGCAAGCAGTGGCTGTTCCTGTAATTATAGAAGCAGGTGCACCCAAATATATTTATGCAGATTGGAACCCTGGAGATACGGATACACCTGGCGGTGGACTGTATCGGATTCAAGTGTCAGCATTAGTCAAAGATCGGTATCACAATCCCGTAGAAGATAGTACTTATATTTATTGGACGGTTGAGCCTATCTTACCCGACACGATTGTGGAAGCACAAATAGAGGGGACCAGTTTGACTTATAACGAAGCAGAAATTGATGGGATTGATCCTGTTCATGGTGTGGCATTTACAAACTTAACCTACTATCCTGAAGCGATTGGTCAATTTGGAAGAATTACGGCACATACGTGGGGAGAAAACGGAGATAGTATCGGTACAACTTTAGATGATGGTGAAGCTATTTTTGGTTTTATTCCTGGGAGTGTCACTTTAATGTCTTCAGCATCCTATCATGATTTTACCTTAGGCGGGAATCCGAAGCAAATTTTATTGACAGCATTGGTACAAGATTATTACCAAAATCCTGTGAAGAATGCACCCGTTTCATTTTCCGGAATTGGTGTAGAATTTTGGGATGAATATGGATTTGAAACTTACACTGAGGGGACAAATGGATTTCCAGACGATAGTGGTGAACCGAATGGAGGTTGTTTTTCTTGGCGTGATTATGGTTTGGATGATGATCCTTCAACGCCAGACATGGGGAGTTTTAACAATAAGCATGATTCCTTTGATACGAATGGTGATGAATTAGCAGACACATCAGAAGTATCTGAAAATTTTGATGATTTTGGATTAGATGGAGTAGATGGCACCCAAGACGAAGGAGAAGGCAATCACATTTGGGATGGATATTCTATGATTGATTGCGGACCTGTTGTCTTGACGGATAAAGATGGGTACGCAAAAATTATTGTTCAGTTTGACCAGGAAGTTTGTCTTTTTGTGAGTCAGGACGATGAAACAGGCATATGCACTTGGGATGATTTTACCGCTTCTTTATCCGCAACAGTTCTTATTCCGCAAATTACATCAAGCGACCCCATTGAAATCAACTTGGTACGTTCACCTGCTGTATGCAACTAATAGCTAAAACGAGAAAATATTTATGAGCGATAATTTCAATCCACAGTTCTCAAAAATTGGAGAAATATTAATTCATTTAGGAAAAGTAAATGAATCTCAAATTAATCAAGCTTTAGCGGAACAAAAAAATAGCCGAGGCAAAATTGGGGAGACGTTAATTGATTTAGATTTGATTAAGGAAGAAGATTTTGTTGAAGCGTTTGCACTTCAACTGGGCATGAAGAAAGCAGATAATTTTCTTCTCCTTGAAGCCGATTCAGAAGTTGCGGCTATGATTCCAGAAGATTTTGCCCGGTCAAATCGTGTTTTGGCTGTCAAGAAAAATGAATCCATGCTCATCATCGCAATGGAAGATCCTGAAGATTTGGTTACGATTGATTCTATTAAAAGATTAACGAATCTAAATCCAGAGCCTATGGTAGCTGGGACAGTGCTTTTAGAAAAAGCTTTAGATAAAGTTTATGGAGAAATTCAAAAAACAGCTGAAGTCAGTGAAACCATAGACAGTATTACGGTTGTTTCTGGCGATGAAGGCTCACAAGAAGAAGTAAACCTTTCGCCCGACCAAGCCTCAGAAGAGGATGCGCCCATTGTAAAATTGGTGAATTTAATTTTACAGGAAGCTATTAAAGAGAGAGCCACAGATATTCACGTTGAACCTCAGGAGAAAAAAGTCATTGTTCGTATAAGAATTGATGGAGTTTTGCAAACCATTATGACGCCTCCATCAACATCGCTGAGCGGTTTGGTCACACGGATTAAAATTCTATCAAAATTAAATATAGCAGAAAAACGATTGCCACAGGATGGTCGTTTTTCCATCAAATTAACCAATAAAGATATCGATGTTCGTGTTTCCATATTGCCAACCATTTATGGTGAAAAAATTGTAATGCGTTTATTGGATAAAACTGGGTTTGACATCAATTTGACTTCCTTAGGTTTCCCTTCGGCAAATTTAAAAGTTTTTAAAAAAGTCATTAGTCAGCCTTATGGAATGGTCGTGGTTTCGGGGCCAACAGGATCTGGTAAATCAACGTCATTATATGCGGCACTCAAAGAAATCAAAAATGATACAACCAATATCACAACCGTTGAAGATCCTGTGGAATACCAATTAGAAGGTATCAATCAGGTTCAGGTTTTTGATGACATTGGATTAACGTTTGGTTCTATACTTCGTTCTATTTTACGTCAGGATCCAGATGTATTGCTCATTGGAGAAATTCGAGATGGGGAAACGGCTGATATTGCGGTCAAATTTTCTCTGACAGGTCACTTAGTTTTTTCAACAGTTCATGCCAATGATGCGCCCAGCACGATTACCCGTTTGTTAGACATTGGAATTCAGCCATTTTTGGTGGGGTCTTGTCTAAATATGGTGATGGCGCAACGATTAGTACGACGTATTTGTAAAAATTGTAAAGAAGAATACACGCCAACAGCTGAAGAATTGGCTCTCATTGATCTTGATCCTTCCAAAGTGAAGGGGGTCTTCTATCGGGGAAAAGGATGTGCGGATTGTCGAAATACAGGCTATCATGGCCGAATTGCCATTTTCGAGATGATTCCAATGGGGAGAGATTTACGAAAGTTAGTTTTCGAAAATGCGAATGAAGATGATATTCGTCAAGCAGCGCTGGCAAATGGAATGGTAACATTAAGAGAAAGTGGTATCTCTCGCGTTTTAGATGGAACCACTTCAGTGGAAGAAATATTAAGATCAACGGTTGAAGAGCTGTAATGGCATTATTTCAATATTTAACGAAAGATCCTGATGGGAACCGCAAGGAAGGGGAGATTCGTGCTGATTCTTTAGATTTGGCTGCGCAAAAATTGTCAGGCGGTGGAATGCTTGTTGTCAAGTTGACCGAAGTGGACACCACCTGGGATTTTTTGGGTCCTTTCCTTGATGAAGTAACACTCTCTATTGAGCGATTTAAAAATAGGATTCCCTTAAGTAATATCGTTTTTTTTACACGACAACTCTCCACCATGTTTTCAGCTGGATTGACTTTAGAGCGGGCTGTTCAAGGCTTGGCTCTAGAAGAGAAGCATAAAAAATTCAAAAAGATTTTAATCGATGTGGGTGAAAATATCAGAAAAGGGCTCAATCTTTCTGAATCATTGCAAAGACATCCAGGGGTCTTTTCCAATTTATTTGTGGCCTTAACAAAAGCAGGCGAAGTAAGTGGAAATCTCAATGATATTTTGGATCAATTGGCGACCTATCTTGAGAATTTAGATGATACAAGACGAAAAGTCCGGTCTGCTATGAATTATCCCATTTTTATGGTTATATTTTTAAGTGGAATGATTGGCGCTATGTTTATTTTTATTATTCCAAAATTTTCAGAAGTTTATGCGCAATTGGGAGCAAATTTACCTGGTGCAACACGGGCGCTTGTCAATTTGAGCGAATGGATGAGCATCCATTTTTACACGATATTTTTTACGTCGATCGTAATGATGATTTTAATTTGGTTGATTACAAAAACCCAAAGGGGTGGTTTCATTTTTGATTCGGTTTTATTAAAACTACCTGTGTTCGGACCCTTAATTGATCAATCAATCCTCAATAAATTTTGCAAAACATTTGGCATCCTATTGGGGGCGGGTGTTCCCGTTCTAGATTCTATGGCTTTATTAAAAAAAGTGGTAGATAATCGGGTATATGAAAAAGCAATCGGAGATGCCTCAAATTATATTCGTGATGGATATAATATTTCAACTGCCTTAAGGCGAACTGAAGTTTTTCCTTCGATTCTCCTCCAATTAGCATCCACGGGCGAAGAAACGGGAGAATTAGATTCACTTTTAGATCGAGCAGCAGATTATTATTTTAAACAAGTCAATGCGCTGGTAGATCGCATGACCACTTTAATCGAACCTATTCTGATTTTAGCTGTTGGAGCAGTAATTGCCTTAATGGTTGTGATCACATATTTGCCTGTATTTTATCTCGGATCAGCTTTACAACAGGGATTATAATTGAAGCTCAATTCAAGATATTCCATCAGCCAATTATTCTTAACAAAGGGAAGTTAATATGAAACAAAAAAGACAAATTATTCTCACGCTAATCTTGGGATTCTCTCAACTATTGGCATCTGAAGTGCAAGAGCAGAAGAAATTTCAAGGATTTGGATTTAAAGGCATCCAAAATGGAAAAGCAGTCATCGAATTTGAGAACTCGAATTATGAACTCAAATCAGTTGAACATATGGGAACGATTTACCAAAAACCTGAAATTGCTCTGTCCGGTGCTATGATAAACGAAGGTGATCCTTATTTGCCCTCTATAACAACCTTTTATGCTGTTGAACCTGGAAAATCATATTCAGCCAGTGTTTCCGTTCTCGCATCTGAAGCAATCGATAATATAGATATTCTGCCATTTCAGGGCTGGGATAAAGATAAACATGATGCAGATTTGCCTATGATACGAAATCATGTTTTTGAGAGCGATGCCCAATTTCCGAGCAATATTGTCCATGTATCGGAACCTATTGTCATGCGAGATTTGACGCTGGTGAAAGTAACCCTTACGCCATTTCAGTATAATCCAGTTAGTAAAGTTTTGACCGTTATTCAAAATGCAGAAATATCTTTGGAAGTTTCTGGTGAATCGGAAAGCCATTTTCAACCAGCAAAACGTTCGAGAGCCTTTGAGCCGCTTTATAAATCATTGGTGGTCAACTATGAAGATTTTAGTCGAAATGCGGGAGATTATCAGCGTCCTTCCATCCTTTATGTGCTACCTTCAAATATCGGTGGACTCATGTCTACAGTGCAATTGTTGATGGATTGGAAGCATCGTTTGGGATATGAAGTAAATTATGTTTCGAGCTCAAATGTGGTGAATAGTAGCACTAATTTGAAAAATTATCTTGAAGATGCATACGAAACTTGGGACAATCCACCAGAGTTTGTTACCTTAGTTGGCGATGTAAATGGAACTTACGATATTCCCACTTTCTTTGAGAATTTTAGTTCTTATAATGGTGAAGGAGATCATCCCTATTCCCAATTGGCAGGTTCCGATTTATTCCCTGAAGTCATGTTGGGACGATTATCCTTTTCATCTCAATCTGAATTGAATACAATTGTGGGGAAAAATATTAACTATGAATCTGCACCTTATATGGGAGAAGATTGGTATTCTCGTGCTTGTTTGACGGGAGACCCAAATACATCTGGAATATCATGTATCATTACCAATGAAAATATCGAGGAAATATTAGAGCTTCATGAATACACAGATATCAATACGATTTATAGCGGTTCTTTTCCATCCCAAATGCTTAGTGGTTTAAATGCGGGTGTTTCTTTCTTTAATTATCGCGGTTGGATTGGAACAAGCGGTTTTGGAAGTGGTGATATCAATAATTCTTCTAATGGATTTATGCTTCCTATTGCCACCATGATTACTTGTGCTACGGGTTCATTTTCAGGAAGTTCAATTATCGAATCGTTTTTGAGAGCAGGAACTGCATCTGTCCCCAAAGGAGCGGTTGCCAGTATCGGAACAGCCACATCAGGTACGCACACTATGTTTAATAATTTAGTTGATATTGGCTTTTACTATGGTGTATTTATGGATGAAATTGAAACGGCTGGTGCGGCGTTGATGCAGGCGAAACTATATCTTGCAAAAGGTTATCCATCCAATCCAAGTGATTTTGTTTCAATCTTTACCCATTGGAATAATTTGATGGGAGATGCTTCTTTGCAAATGAGGACGAAATTCCCAACGACCTTGAGCGTAGATTTTGAAAGTTGGGTCACAACGGGTACCAACTATGTTGATATTCACGTCGGCTCTGGTTCTATGTCCGTTCAGGGCGCTTGGGTTACGATTTTACGGGATGGCGATATTTTTGAATCTGGATATACAGACCCTTCTGGAAACCTTAGGCTCAATATTCCTTCATCAATTTCAGGCGAAGTTTTGATTACTGTATCAAAGCGAAATCATTATCCTTATCAAAGTTCTTTTCAGATTTATGATCCGGGTGTGAGTGTCAATATTGTCTCAAATAATATCACTATAGATGATGACAATATGGGACAATCTTCTGGGAATGGTAACGGAATCATTGAAAGTGGTGAAACTATTGAATTGACGATTCCATTGAAAAATTATGGTAGCACGGATGCCTCAAATATCAATGCATCGATTGCTTCAGAACATTCTCAAATCAGTATTATTTCAGGATCCATAAACTATGGTGATATTGCATCTCAAGAGTCCATGGCGCCCGCATCACCTTTTGTGGTTCAGGTTGAAGCTGGCATGGGCGAAAGTGAATCCTTCTCTTTGAGCTTAAATATCGTAGCGTTTGAAGGCGATTCCTGGTCTGCCGTTGTCCCTTTTGCAGTCAATGGGAATCAAATTGTTGCACAGGGGATTCAGGTATTAGGAAATAGCAACAATGTGCTGACGCCAGGGCAAACATCTATACTTGAAATTGTTCTTACAAATGAGGGTTCAACCGGAGCTGCAAATTTGACAGGCACAATCATCACGCCTTCATCTATGATTGAAATTTTGGATGATACAGGTGTTTGGTCTTACATTTCAGCTGGAGGAAATGGAACAAATTCTGGAAATACTTTTTCAATTTCTGCATCCGAAGAAGCACTGCCAGGAACTATTGCACATTTGATGTTGAATGTAGAATCAATGAGCGGATATGTTGCCAATCTTACTATCCCTATTCAAATTGGAATGGCGACGGTCCACGATCCATTAGGTCCAGATGACTATGGTTATTATGTTTACGACAATGAGGATGCTTTGTATAATTTGTCGCCTTATTATAATTGGATTGAAATTGATGATCGTATTGGAGGAAGTGGAAACCATTTGACTTCGCTGACAGATAATGGGAATAATGGTGACGATGTAGAAACCATTTCTCTTCCATTTACGTTCAATTTTTACGGTCAGACTTATAACACTGTAAGCATTTGCAGTAATGGGTGGCTTGCTGTGGGAGAAGCCAGTCTTGCATCCTTTCGAAATTATGAATTACCTGGCCCAATGGGGCCGGCAAAAATGATTGCAGGATTTTGGGATGATTTACAATTAACAAGTGGCGGACGGGTTTACACCTGGTATGATGAAAGTAATCATCAGTTTATTGTCGAATGGTCGGACGTGAAAACATATCAAAACAATTCTACCAATACGTTTCAAATCATTTTGAAAGACCCATCTCATTATTTGACACCAACAGGTGATGGTGAAATTCTTATGCAATACAAAGAGTTCAATAATACAAGTTATGGAGATTATTCTTGGGGGCAAACCCACGGAAATTATGCAACGGTTGGAATTCAAGACCATAATAAAACCAGAGGTTTGACTTACACATGGAACAATACATATCCAACAGCTGCTATGCAATTAGGCAACGAAACGGCAATCCTTTTTACCAGCCGTGGCAGTGATGTCCGGATGTTTGGTGACCTGAATGCGGATGATGCTATTGACATTTTTGATATTTTAGGATTGGTGGATTATATCCTTGATCCGAATGCGCCTGTCAATCCATACCTTGGAGATATGAACCAAGACGGGATCATTAATTATTTGGATGTCTTGGGTTTGGTTCGAACCGTTATGCAATGGTAATTGGAATAAAACGGGTTAATACTTATGATGCCAATCTTTCCATTACTCATTTTGGGGATTTTACTGCTCTTCCTTTTGACGGCAGGCATCATCGAGTATCAAGTTCATCACCGTGCCTTAGCCATGATTCCTTTGCGGGTTCATGTCAATGGAACGCGAGGGAAATCTAGCGTTACTCGACTTATCGCGGCTGGATTGCGTGCTGGTGGTCTTCGCACGTTTGCAAAAACAACAGGCACAGCGCCAAGAGTTATTGATGCAGAAGGGAAGGATCGGATTATTCACCGATTGCGATTGCCCTCTATTGGAGAACAAGTCCGATTGATGTCCTATTTTTCAAAAGAGAAGCCAGACGCTGTGGTGATGGAATGCATGGCGGTTCAACCTCAATATCAATGGATTGCAGAACATCAAATGATCCAATCTCATATTGGTGTTATTACCAACACGCGTCCAGATCATTTAGAGGAAATGGGTCCGACCAAAGAAGATGTTGTCCATTCTCTTTGTAATACCATTCCAGAAAATGGGACATTGATTACTGGTGAAGTAGAGCAATTTTCATGGGTGAAAAAAAATGCAGATTCGCTCAAAACACCAATCACACTTTCGGACGAATCTACCGTTTCTGATCAGGAATTAAAGCAGTTTTCGTATTTAGAGCATCCTCAAAATGTGGCGGTGGCCTTGGATGTTTGTAAAAAGGCTGGTGTCGAGAGAGAGATTGCTTTGGCTGGCATGCAAAAAGTTCAACCTGATTTGGGTGCTTTGGTGGTTTGGGAATTAAATTTCAACGGGAAAAAGATTTCATTTGTCAATGGAATGGCGGCGAATGATCCTGTTTCTACTTTGCAAATATGGAAATTTATTATTGACCGATATCCAGCAGAAGGAGGGACGTGTGTGCTTCTAAATTCTCGGGAAGATCGTCCCGTAAGAACGCGACAAATGATTGAACTCACGTTGGAAGAAATCAAGCCGGATACATTTATTGTGAGAGGAAATAAAGTCGATTCTGTTTTACATCGACTCCATCATCATTCCCCCAAAACCAAATTTCAAGCCATTGATTTGAGTCAAACAACAGATAAAACAATCGCCCTAATAGAAGATCTGCCTCATGATGCACTCGTTTACGCCATAGGAAATCAAGTGGGCGCAGGCCAGGAAATTTTAAACAAGCTTCATCAGGTTCGTCGCGATGCTTGAAGTCTCCATTGGATTAGGAATCGTTCTGAGTTTGATTCTTTCAGAATCACTAGGCGTAACGGCCGGTGGCATCATTGTGCCTGGCTATATTTCTCTCTATTTAGACCAACCGATGCAAGTGATTATTACATTTGTCGTAGCAGGGATTGTGTATGGCATCATTCATTTATTGAGCAAAGTTATGTTTCTTTATGGAAAAAGGCGTCTTGTTTTGGCGCTCATTCTGGGATTTTTCTTGGGTTATATTTCACGCCATTTTATCTATTCACCTTATGATAATTTATCCTTTGCTGTGATTGGAAATATCATTCCAGGTTTGATTGCGAATTGGATGGATAGACAAGGTGTTGCAAGAACCTTAGCCGTGATTATCATAACGGCTGTTTTAGTCAAATTATTGGTGATGCTCATTTTTGGAGGGCAAATCCTTGTCTGATTATACAAAACAGCCTTTTATTCCCATGATTCAAAAAACGTCAACGCTTATCGCATTGGCCGTTCTAAGTATTCTTTGTTATGGCTTCGCCATTTCGAGTAAAGTTGTGAATGTCTCTCCCAGTTATGATTTAAAAGTCAAAGCGGCGAAACTCATGGAAAAAGGGATGGAATCCTTAAAGTCGGTCCGTTTGGAACAAGGTGTTTTTGTGGATTTAGAAAATGATCCTAATGAGACAGGATTGGTAGGGTCACCATTTAGTTTGATTACCACGGATGAAGGAGACTTAGACGCCAAACTGACGACTTTGGATCCAAATTTTTCTGCTGTGATGATAGAACTCTTTCACCAAGCAGGATTAGAATCGGGAGATACAATTGCTGTTCTTTTAACCGGATCCATGCCTGGCGGAAATATGGCTATACTTTCAGCGTGTCAAGCCATGGATATCACGGCAATAAGTATTACATCCTTAGGGGCCTCACAATGGGGCGCCAATCACGAAGATTTTACTTGGTTGGATATGGAACAAATTTTATTTGAAAATAAGATTATTTCATCACGAAGTATTGCCGCTTCTATTGGAGGCAGAAATGATATGGGGCGTCTGCTTAGTCCACAGGGAAGAAAATTAATTATGGATAATATTGAAAACCACGACATGCCACTGATTCGATTTAAATCTCTGAAAGATAATATCGTAGAAAGGATGAATCTATTTTCATCCATTATGGAAATATCTCATTTTGATGCTTTTGTTAATGTGGGCGGCGGTGTCGCCAGTTTAGGAACCAGTTTCAATCATAAATTACTGAAGCCGGGTCTGGTAAACAGGAACGATGTTTTAGATATCTCACGTCCAGGTGGGATTGAAGGTGTTCTGTCTCATTTTGCGAAAGAAAATATCCCTATTATCCATATCCTAAATATCAAAAAATTGACAGAGTCATTGAATCTACCCTTTGCGCCCATTCCTTTGCCAGAGATTGGTAGGGGACCATTATATGCAGTAGAAACATATAATCTATGGATAAGCACTTTATCATTAATCATACTTGTAGGTGCGGTGCTCGCGGTAGGTATTCACAGTAAAAGAAAAATTCAGGAACACTTATTACAACATGAACCAGACAGCCTTTTATAAAAAAATAATTCTAATTCTCTTCATGAGTCTCATGAGTAATTTGGACGCCAAATTACTTAAGCCGAGTGAAAATGGAGAAAATAAAGAAATCTTGATTATTGCTAAAAAACGGCGATTATATTATCCTATTCAAAAAGAAGGTTTAGTCTATTCTGTGAAAGGTCCGGTCAGAATCGAGTTTATTTCTCGTTATCCTGTATTAAAAAACAAACGAAAAAGCCATGCTTTCTCCTATAAGATTATCATTGATAATCGAGATACGGTTCAGGTGAGCCATCGTTATAAAGTGCAAAAAAGTATCAAGTCCATTCAACATCCCAAGCATAGATACACGTATTCAGGAAATTATTTTATCAATATACCTGAAGGGGAACATATCATTGCGCTTCTTCCATCTGGTGAAGATAAATATCCTGTGCTGTCTCGTGTTCTTGTAAAAGAGTTTGAACGGACTGGCAAAGACAAAAATATTCTGATGCCTATGATTCATCAATCGCCAATCCCTTTGATGATTAAAGGCAAAGAGCTTAATTACTATGAATGCTCCAAAGCTATTCCACTTCAAATTGCAACAATAGGACCAAAGACCTTGAAGATTATGAGTCGATTATCTTTCAACGAATTAATGGGGCAAGAAGATTCCTACCGCATTCGTGTGAAAAATAAGTCAAAAGTGGTTGGCACATTTTATTTTAATACAGAAAGATCCTCTGAGACTGTGATTTCAAATCAGCCTGAACTTGTTCCAGGAAAATGGCGATCTTGTGAAATTCAAGTGCCCAAAGGAAAACAAATTTATACCGTGGAATTATTAGATATGAAAAAATCTGTTTTAGCCCGATTTATTTCTTATTAAATGGAAAAGTTAATTACATTCCTATTTTGTGCTTCGTTCGTTTTTGGAAGCACACCTTATTATTTCACATTTGGACTTGAAAATGGCTACGATTCCAATGTTTTACGATTTTCATCAATAGAAAAAGACGAAGCAGGGATGAGCCCAGAAATCATGGGACAAAATACCACGTTTGACTCCAATATAATAAAAGGAAAAATTTCAGGAAAGAAAGCATTGTATCTTTATAAAAACGTATTAACGCTTTCTGGCGATTTTGGATTAAGCCATTATGTGCAATACCAAGATAAACAGTATTCTTCTTATCAAATCAATGCGTCCTATAAATGGAAAGCATACACAAAATTATCCTATTCACTTCGTCATTTAGATTCCTATTATTTGCGCCATTATATTGATAGAGATGTTTCTGGTGATATTTCGGCTGCATGTTTGTTTTCTGATAGAGAACAAAAAATCGGAATATCACTTCCTGTCCGTGGCAAAATGTGGGTGAATGTTTGGGCTGGTTATTTACAGAGATATTTTGATAATCCATTCACAGAATTTGATTTAGATATTTATTATTTGCGTTTAAAACTAAATAAACAGATACGTAAGTTTGGGAATATCCGTTTCCAACTAGAGCAAGGTATTGCGGAAAATATCACTTATGAACAAACAGCTCGTGCCAGTGATTTTGATCGATCTTATCAGTATATTCAATTTTATTTACCGATCTCCAAAACAAAAAAGAATCGATGGACTGATGGATATGGTTTCGCTATAAGGAGCGATTTTAGATTTTATGAGGCTGAAAATTTTGGAGATCCCCTTCATGCTGGTCGAAATCATGTGGATATAAAATTAGATTATTGGGTGAAGAAAAATTTGAGTGAGTCTTTGTCTATCAAATCAACGATTCGATATAGACAACGGAAAACGGAATCGCAGTTTGAATGGGTTGAAACGTTAAAGAGTTTTGAGCAATGGCAAGTTTGGTGCAAATTAGAATGGAGAATGATTTATGATCGTTATTAAAAAAATAACTTGGGCCAGCGTATTGGCTATTATTTTCATATCGGCGTGTATAGAACCGAATACTGAAGAATTATGGGAATTGGAGGCAATAAAAACTTTCGAGACATCCGGTTTTTGTCGTTCTGTAGATATCCATAATGACATTGCTTACCTTTCGGCGGGACAAGCGGGGGTACAGATTTGGGATTTAAATTCTAATCAAAAAATTGTTGAATTAGATCAATACTCTCCTTCGCAAGATTTAAGCGACATCTCACAAGTGGTCTTTTCTCCCACCGTGAATAAATTATTTGTTTTAGAAAACAATAGCCGAGTTGTGATTATGGATCTTATCAATGGCGATTCCTTAGTTGTTTTGGGGGAAGAAATGAGTGAAAAAACACGAGAAATTCAAATCTTGGAAAAAGATAGTTCTTCGTATATCATCTTGGCTGCGGATAATGACGATGGACTGAAATGGAATCAATTTGACCACGATACCACGTGGAATATTTGGTCTAATGTTGCAGGCGATGAATATTCTACTCCAGGTAAACCTACGGGCATTGCTTACTTGGATGGCAAGATTGTCATGAGTGTGGATCAGCAAGGGGTTGAATTGTGGAATTTAGATTCGCTGGGTTCGGATCCGGTGTTTGTCAATCGATTAGATACACCGGGGAATGCAGAAAAAGTTACCTTGACTGCGTCAGGCGTTTTTGTCGCTTGCGATGATGCGGGAGCGCGATATATTCCCTTAGAAGCTTTTGATCAATCTTCCAGTAGAACGGATATTGAAGCGCCTTGGACGCCAAGACAATTTGCGCAAGATTTAACCGTAGATCATATTGCGAATAAAGGTAATATTGCGATATTATCCATTGGAAGTAAAGGTATAGCCATATATGATATATCTGATCCGAGAAGTCCAGAATCTCGAGGTATCTTTGATATCGGCTATACTTACTCTGCCACTTTTTGGGGAGAAAAATTAGTCGTTTGCACACGAGAAGGATTAAAAATATTCAATATTAATCAATAAGAAATTTGGAGAAAAAATGAAAAAAATAATAACACTGTCTATTTTGGCGATGAGTTGTATGCTCGCCCAAAATTTGTTAAATGATTCTGGTGTGCCTATTCGTCAAGGAATCCATATAGAATGGTTTAAGACTGTGAGTCCTGGAGAAGATGGCACGGCGATTTTCGTCTGGTCAGATAATCGTTTTGGACAGCGCGATATTTTTGCACAAAAAATTGATTCTGATGGAACACTGCTGTGGGGTGAGGGTGGCGCTGTGGTGACTGATTTACCGGGGCGACAGGAAGATCCTGTTTCAATTGCAGATGGAAATGGCGGCGTGTTTATCGCTTGGATTGATTATCGATTTGATGCATCAGGAGACGTATTTTATCAACATATTGATACTAATGGAAATCGTCTGGTGGGTGATAATGGTGTAGCTTTGGCGCAAGTGGCGAGTAAGCAAATATCCATTAATATGTGCACCGATAGCTTGGGCGGTGTTTTCGTCACCTGGCAGGATAAACGAAACTTGGTGGACGATGACATTTATGGCACACACATTTCGGCAGATCATACGGTTATTGCGCCTGGTGTGGGTGTGTCTATCGTGAGTGCTGGTGGTGGGCAGTCTGCAAAAAGTATCGAGTACGCAGGAAATAATGAAGCTTTTATCGCTTGGGCAGATGCACGGAATGGTGGCAATATGGATATTTATGGTCAAAGATTAGATATAGCGATGAATCCTTTGATGGATATTGATGGTGTTTCCATTGCAAGCACAGACGCATCAGAAACACGTCCTCGTGTGACTTACATGGACAATAATCGTTCTTTTGTGATTTGGAAATCTGAAGATGAAGGTTCGGAAATTTTATATCAATTAATGGATATTAATGGATTTCTTTTGACGGAACCTTACAAAATTTCTCAGAACACAGCGAGTCAATTATCTCCACGCATTAAGAGAAATGGAGTGGGGGAAGTTTTTGTATCTTGGACAGATTTAAGATTGGATGCGCTTGAGGGAGATCTCTTTTTCCAAAAAATTGCTTTAGATGGAACTGTATTATGGGGAGAAGGGATTGCCTTAGAACAAACGGATAATCCGAATGGAAATGGACGATTTTCTGCCGATAGTTCGGGTGGGTTGTTTGTGGTTTGGGAGCGAGGCACGTTCCCAAATATGAATATTTTTCTTCAACATTATGATGTAAATGGTAATCCGCTTCTTGGAGATGGAGAGACCATCGCTGATGAATTTGGAAATCAAGATGCACCCAATCTTATCGTTTCGCCTCAAAATGGCATTTTTACGATTTATAGTAATCAAATGTCTGGTTCTGCCCAATTATATGTAGATGGTATGAGTGATGGCAATCATTGGGGAAGCGATGTCTTAGGTGCAATAGGGATGGACGGAGATGCGAGATATACGCAAGGATTTAACGTGAGCTCAAGTGAAGCGATTCTTTTTTGGGAAGATAGTCGTTTTGCAAATAAAATTTATGCTAACCGCGCAATCAATGAAGCCCTATCACATTCAAATGGAACGAAGGTGACCTATTCTGATGATTCTGCTTCTGAAGATGACCAAACGCTTCCGGTATATCATACGGACGAAAACAATTTCTACATTGCCACTTTTGATGGGTCAGATTTTCCAAAATCGGCACGTATTAATAAATTGAATGCTAATTTTGAAAATATGTGGGGAGATTCTGGTGTAGCAATTCAAACAACGAACGATCAATCCAATGGTCGATTTGTTAGTGTGGAAAATGGCATTGGTTATTTCTGGAGTCAATATCAAAGTATTTACTTAGATGTTTTTTATCAGAGATTTGACGAGAATGGAAATCCTTTATTCGCTACGGGTGGAAAAGCTATCTTAGAACATTCGGTTGATAAATATCTACAAAAAGCTGTCAATACACCAGATAATCAAATTATGTTATTTTGGCTAGATAATGCCTGGCACAATGCCAGGTTAAAAGCGAAGAAAATCAATTTAGATGGAGATTTGGCCATTGGGTGGCCTGCAAATGGCTACGATGTCAGTTCTGGTGTTTATGAAATACATGACTTTTCTGCAAAAATCATATCTGACGAAATAGGTATTTTTGCTGTTTGGCGTCAAACGACAGGGGCAGAAACAGAAATATATGGTCAAATTATTGATTGGAATGGGAATGTAACTTGGGCTTCTGGCGGATTATCCCTTTCAAATGTGGAGCACGATCAGCTGAATCCATCCATGGATGTAGATACACTAGGGAAGACGGCTTTTGTGGCTTGGGAGGATTTCCGTAATGGAACTGATTTTAATATTCACGGTCAAGAAATAGATTTGGAAAACGGTATTTTGACGGGAGAATCTGTTCAATTTTCCGCTGACACAACGCAACAATTAAACGCTTATGTGAAAAATATTTCAGAAAATAAATATCTCATCCTTTGGGAAGATGGACGTGGATTTTATAGCCAAGATCCTTTGTTGACAGGCGGAACTGATTTGTATGGAAGTGGCTATGAAATTTCTGCTGGTATGTCGGCGGAAATGGATGGTTTTCCCTTTGTGCTAAATTATCATGAACAATCTAAAGTGCAAGTCACGGATTATGATCAAAATGGACAATTTTTAATGCACTGGATTGACTTACGTTCTTCCGGGAAAGCAGACATTTATAACTATTATGGTATGATCATTGAATCAGCAGATTATTTAGGCGTCGCAGGGGAGACCTCAAATACTGCGGATCAATTCAAGCTCCATTCTGCCTATCCCAATCCTTTTAATGGCTCTATTCAATTTGAATTTGAAATGACCGCATTTGAGCCAGTTCAATTTTCCATTTATGATTTGAGTGGACGTAAAGTATCTGAGCGTTTAATTTTACCCAGTCCATCTGGAAACTATCGGATTTCTTGGAATGGAAAAGATATCAATGGTAAGGATCTGTCCAGTGGAATATATTTCTATCAGTTTATCGCAAGAGATATAATAATAAAAGATAAGATGACATACATCAAGTAGAGTATGAAGCGCATTATCTGGAAAATCTTTAGCCTATTCTGTGTTTCGATTGGCATGAGTCAAGTGCTGGACGCACGATATCATTCACTGGATGAAATCCATACATTTTTGGATTCCTTAGACCAAATTTCCGAATATGAATCCTTTTATCGCGTGGATACGATTGGATATTCTCATCAAGAAAATCGCCCCATTTTAGCCGTAAAGATTTCGGACAATGTGCAGGTAAGAGAAGATGAAGCCCGAGTTTTATTTATTGGACAAGTGCACGCAGAAGAAGTCATCGGCTTAGAGGCAGTCTTGGACCTGATATTAGATTTAATTAATCCAGAAATCTCAAATACAAATCATGTGAATATCTTGCGTGCCAACATGGAAATTTGGATTATCCCCACAGTAAACCCGGAAGGATTAACAGCTGTCCACGAAGCGCTTGATGTGAGTTATCGTAAAAACAAGCGAGATTTATCTCCAGAAGGACCTTATTCCAATGGCATTTTTGATTACGATCCATCTATTGGGAATGATATTGATGGTGTTGATATTAATCGGAATTTTGATTTCAATTGGACGTTTGGTGATACCTTTCTAGAGCCAGACAATAGCGATTACGCAGCCCATTATGATTACTACAAAGGGGAAACGCCTTTTTCAGAGGGAGAAGCCGTTGCCATACGGGATTTGGCGCTTCGAGAAAAGTTTCTATTTTCCATAGTTTGGCATAGTTCTCGTTCTGGTAATTTGTCCGAAAAATTATATACCTCTTGGTTGTGGGCAGCTTCAAAGGTATCTCCCGATTTAGCTTACATGAAATCAATTGCAGACGACTTGGCTTCTGAATTGGTCAAAGAAGATGGCTCGGGCACATATTTATCTCGATACAGCGCTTCTCGCAACGGGAAATTGCACGATTGGTTTTACACCGAAACTGGATGTATTCAATATCTCATTGAGTGTGGCACAGCAAATCTTCAGCCCGATAGCACGCTTTTAGAAGATACCATCGACCGCATCATGCCAGCCATGTGGTTTTTGATGGATCGTTCCATTGGCTATTATATGGACGCTTCTCAATTGACGGGCATTGTCAGTGATGGCGTAACAGGAATGGTCATTGAAGGGGCAAGAATTGAGATATTGGAACATAATGGAAGCGTTCTAAAACCACGGACAACTGATGGATTTGGTCGATATCGACGTATTCTGGATGCGGGAACTTATCATGTGCGAATTTCAGCAAAAGGCTACGAAACCCAAACGCACACCGTGGTTGTGAATACAGCAGCAATTACCAATCAAGATATTGGATTGAATCCAGCAACCATGCGCACGCTAAATTTTACCATTATTGATGAAGACGAAATGCCTTTGGTTTATGCAGGGTATTTGTCATCAGAATTTGGTGTGGATACACTGACGTTCGGTGAAGGACTAAATACAGTTGAATTACCATCTGCATCGTATGATTTGGTGATTCCAACTAATGGCTTAATTATTCCCTGGAAAAAATCATTTAATTTGGATAGTAATTTAGGTTTTACGGCTCATTTTATAAATGGAAATCTACAATTATTGAGTGCATCATGGCCTTGGAATAATGGAGAAGGTCCTTGGGTGGCAGGCAATGTTTTACTTCGTTCTCAGGCTGGATTGCGATATGCGAATGGAGATTCGAGTCTAAGCGAACAATGGATGGAATCGCCACTCGTTGATTTGAGCGGAAAAAATCGGATTGTCCTCGAAGTGCATCAGCGTTACGAAACGGAATGGGACCATGATCCGATTTCCATTTTGATTTTAAACAAAGAAGATTCGGTGCTCATAAGTCAAACGTGGACAGGAATGAGATGGGATGATTTTCAAATTGATTATATGACGGCCATTCAAGAATCTGGTTTTGATAGTGTAAAAGTCAGGCTTAGTTTCACGCCAGATCAAAGTGTGAATTATCGGGGTTGGGAATTGCAAGCCGTCAAACTATTTGCTGTGGATGATGCGTATTTAGGATTGAGTGAAAGTCAAGGTGGATCCGTGCCAAAAATGCCTATTCGCATTAATGGTCTCTATCCTAATCCATCCAATGGACAATTTCAGTTAGACGTGAGTCATTGGCCAGGGGGAAAGGGACATATTTCTGTTTATAATCTATTGGGACAAGAAATTTCTCAAATCAATTTAGAGAATGTGTCACCTGGACGACAATTCTTTCATTTGGACTTGGAACAGTCTAGTCGCCGTTTAGTAAGTTCTGGCGTATATTTCATTGTCTTAAACATCAATAAGGAAATTATTACAAAAAAATGCGTATTATTAAAACAGTAATTTTTGTCGCAATCTTAGCGAATCTCAGTTTTGGGGAAGGGCTTTCTTTCCGTGGAAAATCAACAGAATCTCTGATGCAAGAACCACTTCCCATGGCGTTTCAACATTTTGTAGAAACGGAGTTGGATTTATCCCAAAATTTAAATTTTAATCGAGGGACTTTTCTCATTATTGTGCCAGATGGATTAGTCGGATATCTGGATGCATATGTGGTATTTAAAAAGTCACAAGGCTTCGATGTTATCGTTTCGCTTTTGTCAGAAGCGGGGAGCAGTGCTAATGATATCAAAGGATTTATTGATGCAACTTTGACGGCAGATCCCATGTTGGAATATGTTTTGCTTATTGGAGATGTGGATGGCTTTGCCGCCTTGCCTTCATTTTATTATGGTCCAGCAAATGATGTTTCCGATCAAAAATATACCCATTTAGTGGGAGAGGATATTCTTCCTGATGTTTTTATTGGACGGATGTCTGTGGACAATTTGACTGATTTAATTGTGATTTTATCTAAAACCATGCAATATGCTAAAAATCCATTGGCATACGACCAAGATTGGTTGAACCGTGGTCTCGTTGTTGCAGGGAATTATAGCAACACTTTTCCCATTCCCATTACGCCCAAATGGACATCTTATTGGTTGCGAGATGAATTATTGGATTTTGGTTATGCTCAGGTCGATACAGTCTTTTATCCCCCAACACAGCAAGGTGCTTCTCAAATTATTTCTGTGATTAATCAAGGAGTAGGCATTGTGAATTATCGAGGTTGGGGCGATGCAAATGGATGGCATTATCCCGAATTTCATGTGAGTGATGTAAACAATCTAAATAACGGATGGTTTACACCCGTTTTCTTTGGTTTCGTCTGTAATTCCAATGATTTTGCAAACAATGTTGATCCGTGTTTTTCTGAAGCTATTTTACGTGCAGGAACGCCATCCGTTCCTAAAGGAGGCGTCGCCTTTATCGGTCCATCTGATTTGCACACCAGCACTAAATATAACAATATCATCAATGCATACATGTATGATTCCATGTTGAATCATGGTGTGGTGGAATTGGGGCCAGCCATGCTCGCGGGACAATTGGGCTTGCAAAAAGAATTTCCTGAGCAAGATGATGCAGGCGAAGCGCAAGAATTTTATACCCATGTTTATAATATTTTGGGTGACCCATCTTTGCAGGTCTATACGGGAACACCAAAAGAATTTGATATTAATGTCGCTTCAGGTGACCCAGATGGTACCGGAATGATAAATATTACGGTTAGAAATGATGGCATTTTTGTTCCGAACGCGGTAATGAGTGTTCTGAAAAATGGTGAAATTATTTCAAAAGGCTTAACAATCGAGGAGCCAGGAATATATTTAGTAGATATACACTCGCTTGAGCAAGGAGATGTATTAGATATTTATGCCAATAAAAGTGGGTTTATTCAGGGGCACATACAATTTACATCTCCTTATGAACCAAGCCACTTGTCTATCAAAAGTTTTTCGGTTGAAACAGCAGAAGCGAATGATAAAATAGTTTATGGCGAAACAATCAATTTTTCCATTGAAATTGAAAATAATTCAGAAAATGATATAGATCCAGATTCCGTAATATTTGGAGTTAAAAATTGCACGAATGTTCCATACAATCAAGAAATAGATGTTCCATCAATTCCTGCTGGAGAATCGGTCGTTGTTTCTAATATTGAATCGGTAATATACCCTTATTCCAACCAGTTTTATTTTCCCCAAGTATATGCAGCAATTTCGAGTCAAACCGAAGGAACAATCGGACACATTGTATTGGATGTAGAAACGCCTGTATTCGATATTTCTTTTGTGAATACAGCGGTCACGCCAAATTCAACACTTAGTCCAAGTTTGGCAATCAAAAGTTATACTGATGTTGATTATAATGATATGCTGGTCCATATTTCCTGTTTGAATGATAGCAGTGATTGTGGCGTGGGAGCGAATGATGCCAATGCATCTTTTTTCGTCTCCGTTTCTGCATTTGAAGAACGAGATTTTACCTACCCTGTCGATATCACTTTGGGCGATATTTCCTATGGCAGTGATGTCACATTTTTGGTGGAATTCCTGATAGATAACCATCCAATTTTTAGACAAGAAGTCCAACTACACATTGAGCCTCAGATGGAAAACCTTCCCGTGGCTCCATCTAATTATGGCTATTGGGCCTATGACGATACAGATTTAGGGTTTGACCAAACCCCCACTTTTGATTGGGTCGAGTTAGACCCATCTTTTGGTGGCGAAAACGGCACAGAATATCTATTGGATGACGATGATCATGTGGATATTGCTTTACCTTTCGCCTTTCAATATCATGGAGTAAATTTTGAGAATATGACAATTTCTTCCAATGGTTGGACATCATTTGAATTGTGTTATTTAGATTATTTTTGGAATTATACGATTCCCATGTTTATGGGTCCAAAAGCCTTACTTGCACCTTTTTGGGATGATTTAGAAGTAGTGGGAGAAAATTGGATTCGTGTCTATACCTGGCACGATGAGGCCAATGGACGATTTGTCATTGAATGGTCTCGCGTGTTGAATGGATATGATGAAACAACAGAAGAAACATTTGAAATCATTCTTTATACGCAAAACGCCAAATCGACGGAGTCTGGCGATGGCGTGATTGATTTTCAATATTTAGAAATTGATGATGTAGATGCGACTAAAAATTATGCAACGGTGGGCATTGAATCACCTGAAAAAAATGATGGCATTCAGTATGCATTTAATCATGGATTAGCATCGGGAGCAGCGCCATTAGCCAATCATCGTGTCATACGATTTAGCACAGAAGCACCGGACAATTATGTCGCTCCATTAGCGATTGATACAGGATTGAATCCAAACATATTTCATTTGTCACCTGCTTTTCCAAATCCATTTAACCCGACCACGAATATCAATTTCAATCTTCCTGAAAACGCCTTTGTTTCTGTCGTGATTTATGATATTATGGGCAGGGAAGTGAATACGCTTCTTTCAAAATGGATGAATAGTGGTTTACATCATCTAAATTGGAATGGCATAAATGCTTTTGGAACACAAGTGGCTTCTGGCACTTATTTTGTCGTGGCGAAAAAAGACAATCAGACAAAAATACAAAAAATATTATTTTTGAAATAGTTTAGGATTTCCTTGTTCATTCCCCCTGTAATAGGGGAGATTAAAAGAGGAGTATCAAAGTAATAGAATCCTTTGCAATACCCTGTGCGTAAAGAAAAAATAGAAACCATTTTTTGTAATCCCTTAGCGTCTTCCCCATAGTGGGGAAGATTGAGTTGGGGTTTAGAAAATATAGCGAAAAATGAAGTCAATAATGGTTTTATGGATAAGTTTTCCAACGAAAAGTAGGGAAATGGTAGCCTTTTTAACTTGCGGATCAGGTTTTTCAAAGGATTCTAAACAATAAAAAGAGGAAAAAACATGATTAAAATCTATACAACATCTTGGTGTCCATATTGCAATAATGCCAAGCGATTATTGAAAGAAAAAAGCATAGAATATGAAGAAATCAATATCGAAGAAAAAGGCATCAGCCGAGAAGAATTGACTGAAATTACCGGCGGTCGTTCTGTTCCACAAATTGTGATCAATGATAAAGCAATTGGTGGCTATGATAACTTGGTGGCTTTAAATCAAGAGGGAAAACTATAAGTTTCTAAAAGTGTTTAAGTTTTAAAGTGTTCATGTTTTTGAGTGCTACAGTGTTCTTTCTCCGGCGCCCAAAAAGGGAATTGTCGCCCTGAGCCTGACGAAGGATGATATCCACAACACTATTCTAAAATGTTACTGTCATTCCGCACGAGGAACGAGATGCGGAATCTATGTTTGAATGTATCAATGGGTTAAATAGATACCGGATAATTCATTCTGAATTTCCGGCATGACAACTTTTTTTCTATTGAGACAATTTCAAAAGTTTTTGACAAATATGGTTTACTAAAGCGAAACAAAAATCACTCGTTTGAATTGATTTCTATTTCTATCTAAATTTAGGGACGGTGAAAATCTTTCAAAAAGTTTGCAACAGACTGAACCTTCAAAAGGTTTGGAACCTTTAGAAGGTTGCATTAAAAGAAAATAATCCACGCCACGAAAAAACTGGGGTTTAAAACACCCAATGAAGTATTTTTTGGTATGGAATTAACTGTTGCACTTACTACTTGAATCCAGGAAATAACAAAAAGGAGAAGTAAGATGAAAAATATAATACTATTTACAATAATGCTAATGTTGTTAGGGTGTGGTAAAGACAAAAATGCAATTTTACATATCAAGTCTGATATTACAGATGCAGTTGTATATGTAGATGGAGATAAACAAAAAGGATTGGCCCCTATAGATGTGTTTCTTGCAGAGGGTGTTCATGAATTAAAAGTTATCTCAAATAAATATACTAATTGTATATTTGAAAAATCATTTGTGATAATGGAGTTTGAGGAAAAAAACATTTATGCTGAATTATCAGTTCTTGTTTATATTGAAGAGATAAATAAGAGTATGGTTTACGTAGAAGGGGGTAGTTTCCAAATGGGCAGCAAAAAAAGTAAGGATGAAAAGCCCATTCATACTGTTACCATAAGCAGTTTTTTTATGGATAAAACAGAAGTAACCCAAGCCCAATACAAAAAAGTAATGGGTAAGAATCCTTCGCATTTTAGCGGCTGTGATGATTGCCCTGTAGAAAGAGTATCTTGGCACGATGCCACAGCCTTCGCCCAAAAGGTTGGCAAACGCCTACCCACAGAAGCAGAATGGGAATATGCAGCAAGAGGTGGGGTAAAGACGAACAGCGGTTCGTCTCAAACGAGCTACGCCGGTAGTAATGATTTAAACAGTGTTGCTTGGTATGGTGATAATTCAGGCAGTAAAACCCACCCTGTGGCACAGAAACAAGCCAACGCCTTGGGGCTCTACGATATGAGTGGTAATGTATGGGAATGGTGCTCTGATTGGTATAGTGATAGCTATTACAGTGAATCTCCACAAAATGATCCGCAAGGCCCAAATTCAGGCTCCAGGCGCGTTCTTCGTGGCGGCAGTTGGAACTACGACGACGCCAATTGTCGGGTTGCTTATCGCTACAGGAACTATCCGGACCTCAGGGCCCACCTCAACGGGTTCCGGTTGGTGCGTTCTGCTCAGTAATATCATGAGTTTTCTGTTTTCTGTGTTCTGTTAAATTAAAATTTCACTTTTTAATGAAATTTTAAAGAATTAAAAAAAGAAAGAATTATGGAGTATGCTAACCGTGTTAGCATAGCAAAGAAAGAATAGCATCAACATTTGTCATTCCGCACGAGGAACGAGATGCGGAATCTATCTAACAATTATCAGTCAAGCTTCAAATAGATTCCTGGATATTTTCTTTCAGAAAATTCAAGAATGACAACTTTTTTTCTATTGAGACAATTTCAAAAGTTTTTGACAAACATGATTTACTAAAGCGAAACAAAAATCACTCGTTTGAATTGATTTCTATTTCTATCTAAATTTAGGGATGGCGAAAATCTTTCAAAAAGTCCTTCTCTTAGCTTTACTCATTCAGCCCATTTTGGCGTGTCGATTATGGGCAGTATTGGGAAAATCCCAATTCACTTTTGCTACTATGTCCACTACAGAACGCCTCACAATCTATAGTGAATTAAATTCCTTGTTTCAACTATCTGCCTATTATCCTGATGGGTGGACCCTCATGCGAGTAGATGAAAATACGAATAACCTTTTGGAACCACTGGTTCGATCTGGAAATGCTGCAATTGAAGAATCAAATCTATATTGGTCCACAGCAGACTCTCTTATGGACGGAGGAAATGGATTTATGGGATTGGGGCATATCCGTGCCGCCAGCTCCGGTTCTGTGAATATTTCTAATCCTCATCCTTGGATATTTCATGATGATGAAATATCTTATACTTTGAGTCACAATGGAACCGTTGATAAGTCTCTATTATATAATTTGATGACAAATAATGGCATGGATGAATCTTGGATTAATGCTCATCCGCCTCAAACTTTTGGTGCAGGTTACTGGAAATCGACCGGTTGGGCTAGTGTGGTTGATTCAGAACTTATCTTATTGTATCTGATGCAAAAAATTGATGAATATGGCGAAATTATGCTTGGACTTCAGTCCGGTCTTAAAGCCATAATTCACGCTGGCGTTTTAGAAAGCCAGATTAATATCATTTTTTCTGACGGACATGATATTTATATTTTTGGTGGTGACAATCGGATTACCATCGCCGAATCATCGGAGCATTTTGTTGCCATGAGTCAAGTGCCATCGGAAGGATTAGCTTCCACGCTCGATTGGATCGGCATCCAAAAAGGAGAAATGGTTTTACTCCAACGCAATGGAAAAAGTCATTACCCCGATTTTATCGATATTATTTCAGATGGAACGAACGTTCCATTGCCATCTACTCCACAGCTATTTTCGCCCTATCCAAATCCGTTTAACGGAAAAGTAAGCATACCATTTCATTTGGCAACTTTACAAGAAACAACAGTTCGTATTTTCTCGATTAGAGGAGCATTGATTGATGAATTTAATTTAAGTCAAGCAGAAATAGAAACAGGATTAGTCTCTTGGATTCCAAAAGATAGACATGGACAGGCGTGCCCCAGTGGCGTTTATGTGGTTTCTGTCCAGACAGATACTTGGTCTGGGAGTAAGAAAATAGTCTATTTAAAGTGAAATAAAATCATTCACCTAACGTAAAACCGTTACTTTTTGAAGGATGATCTTTTCTTTGCCAGTAATCCTTACAAAGTAAATCCCAGAAGAAACTTTATTCCCCTTTGCATTTTTTCCTGTCCAGATATATTGTTCCGTTTGTGGTTCAGAAAAGCGCTTTTCCCAGCTTTGAATTTTTCGTCCTAATAAATCATAAATTTCAATTTGAATTCGTTGTGCTTCTGTTATCAATAAATCTATGGTCGCATAAGCATTTTTAGCTGAAGGTGTAAATGGATTTGGATAAATAAGTGTGGCAGAGAAATCTTCTGAATAACCTTGGGATAATTTCAAATCAAAAACGTAAGAAGAAGAGGCGCTACTGGTGGCTGTGACCACGGCAGAAATCCAATCAATTCCAATTTCTGGATCGATATTAACGGAAGGACCTTTTCGAACGACCACATCACCATTGTTTAGAGATAAAATGATGTTCATTTCTACTTCGTTTGTGTTGCCCGAATGAGAAACGATTAAAGGCTCAGTGGTTTGGATGTCAAAATATCGACTAGAAAAATCCTGCACGCTCGGTAAACGCTCAATCACCATCTCCCCAGAAAATAGGTATGTTCCAGAATTCGGAACGGAGTTTATGGGATAATCATTTGCTTCTTCGTACGTATAAATACCAGCAGATGGGTTTGAGGTCATGAGTCGGTTCGCAATACTCATGGAAACCAAGGCACTTTCGAATGATGAGTTTTGTAATAACAAAGCATCATTAATCGTAGCAATATCGTTGGGTGATGATTGAATTCCATAAGATTTGGCAAGATTCCACATTTCATGAATGGTTTCTGCTCCGCCCAAATGTTCACTGATATATTGAAAAAAAATGAATGATCCGTACCAATTAGAAGCGTCATTGAGCGATTTATGAGGGCTATTAAACCAAGAATTCATGTAGCGATAACAATCATTAATCTCATCGTAAATTTGGTCTTCGGCCCAAACCGCTGTGGATTCCATAAGCCAAATTTCCTCAGAACAGTCATAGCCAAATTGAATCGCGTGATAAAACTCATGGGCGGCCGTAACCTTGATATTATCTAATTCCGTATTATCCTGAAACCAAGAGGCATCGTAATTATTTCGGATTTCAATATAGGAAGCGCACGCATTATCATCAGTGGCACCACTGGTGGTATAAGCCAATCCGTAATACTGAGAAGGAAGATTTGAAATGTAAATATCATATTTATCTGAACCGCCTTCCATTCCGTCCGTTGGCGGTGGGTCATAAGTCATAGAGTCCACAAGACTGGTTCTCACAAAAGTAAAAACGTCTGCAACTTGATTTACATAATCAGGGATACCATCAGCATCCAAATCTTCTGTGTCCACTGCATCCGAACCGCTAATTTCATAATGAAGGAGAAAATGCTCCGTTTCATGGGAAAGACTTAAGCGTTGATTTCTGAGATGAGAGACGCTATTTTTCTCAAAGCGAAATCCTAATTCTCTTAAATCATTTTTATGAGATTTAGATAAATCATTTCCATTTCGCAAGATATTCAAAATATGCGGCGTTCCATCTGTTGGCACATTTTTCACAATTTGATTTCCCAAAATCATATCTGCTGAAATTTCCACCAAACTTTTTTCGGCAAGAAGCGGCGATAAAAAAAAGATAAAGGTAAATAAATATATTTTCAATCTAAATCTTTTTGTTTTTTTCGCCATTTAAAGCGATAATAAAATCCCATTAAAATGAGTCCAAAGGCATAAAATAGTGCGTAATAAAAAAGGTGTTCAGACATTATTTTTCTGGAATAATCCAATCTAAAAGGCGCGTAGTGAGTAAAATAACTATCCCCAATTTGATTTCTTTATCTGAAGAATTCGGGTCGCTTTTATGTTGAAGAATACCCGTAATGGTGACGCTGGATCCTAAAAAATATCCAAGCGTTCTAACCCTTTTCCATATCGATATTGACTCAGGTTGGAGAGCGGATGAATTACCATCTTTTTCTTTGGGTTTAAGGCTCGCCAGGAGTTCAACATCTTCAATAGGGTATCTCAAATTTACGATTAATTTTGATGGAGCCGAAGATAGATAAAATTCAAATTCTGAAATATCTTTTGCCAGCTTTATTCCTATTTGAGAAGATTCAGAAAGATCTAAAGCTTGAAAATCAAGAATAGGGTAGGTAAAAGATGTTTGGACAAGTTTTGCTGAATCTAGCTCCACATCATATAAAGTGAGATAAAACCAGCCATTTTTTGCCACCCATCCTGTTACATTTTCTTGTGGCAAATCTTTGTCTAAATAAATATTGAGAATCAATCCATTTTCAAGGGTTTTAAATTGCACAGATTGGACTTCAACACGAGCAAAAAGTGCTTGACTGAATCCCAAGCAAAAAATAAAAAGAAGTGTTTGTTTAATCAGAGCCATGATTGCTTCTCCTAAAATTAAGGGAAACGCTTGTTTAAGGATATGCTTTTATGATGTAATTTCAGGAATAAAATTATAAGGAATTTTATGGCAGGACATAGTAAATGGGCAAATATCAAACACCGTAAAGGGGCACAAGATGCAAAGCGGGGAAAGATATTTACAAAAATTATTAAGGAAATAACCGTTGCAGCTCGAATGGGCGGAGGTGACGCAGACTCTAACCCAAGATTGCGAAAAGCCGTGGCGAGAGGTCGGGCAAATAATTTGCCTGTTGATAATATCAAACGGGCGATTCAAAAAGGAACGGGCGAGCTTCCTGGTGTAAATTATGAAGAAGCAACTTACGAAGGATACGGTCCTAGCGGTGTGGCGATAATGATGGAAGTTATTACAGATAATAAAAATCGTACTGTGGCAGAAATCCGTCATCTCATGAGCAAGAATAACGGAAATCTAGGAGAAAATGGTTCCGTGTCATGGATGTTTGATCGCAAAGGGCAAATTGTGCTGGATGCTTCTGCTGGAGAGGAAGAATCCGTTTTTGAAGCATCTTTAGAAGCAGGAGCTGAAGATTTTGAAGCTGATGACGATTTTTATACTGTTTCAACTGAAGCTGAAAAATTGATGGATGTAAGGGATCAATTAGAATCAAAAGGCTATGAAATAAAAAGTGCCGAATTAGATTTAATTCCAAAAAATCTTCAAAAAGTAGAAGCTAAAGATGTGCCTACTTTGCTCAATTTAATGGAAGCTTTAGAGGATAATGACGACATTAATCATGTCTATTCAAATTTTGATATTGATGAAGGAGATATTCCAGAAGCATGAGCGTAGTTCGGGTGATTGGCATCGATCCAGGTATCGGAACTACCGGTTTCGGTATTTTGGATGGTAAGGGCGGGAAAACCCGTCTTCATTCTTATGGGACCATCAAACCACCGGCCAAAGATTCCATTGAGCTTAGATTAAAATATCTATATTCAGAAGTGCAAAAATTAATCCACGAATATAAACCAAGCATTATGGCGATTGAAGATTCATTCTATAGCAAAAATGTGAAATCAGCTTTGACCTTAGGACAAGCAAGAGGCGCTCTGATTTTGGCGGCCGTCAATGCGGATATTAATGTGCGTCAATATGCGCCACGAAAAGTGAAGCAATCGGTTGTAGGCAATGGCGCTGCAAGTAAAGAGCAAGTTCAATTTATGGTCACACAAATTCTTAAATTGAAAGAAGCGCCAGAATCTTTAGATATTTCTGATGCAATTGCGATTGCATTAACATACTATAATCAAGCCAAATTCGAGGATTTATGATTGAAACTATCACAGGGATAATTCAAAAGAAAACACCAGATTTTGTTGTGGTTAATGTAGGTGGTATTGGACTCAAATGTATCTGCACTGCAAACACCATTCAGGATCTCCCAAAAGAAGGAGAAAAAGCGCAATTCTCTACTTATCTTCATGTTAGAGAAGATATGTTAGATTTATATGGTTTTGCGTCAATCGATGAGCGAAAGTCTTTTCTACTTCTCATTGGAATTTCAGGGATTGGGCCCAAATTAGCCATTACGATTTTATCGGGCATTAATACAGAATCGTTGAAAAATAAAATTGTCTCCGGCGATGTATCCGCATTGACAGCGATTTCAGGTATTGGACCCAAGACAGCTAAACGGATGATTATTGAGTTGAAAGAGAAATTTATAAAAATGGATACTAATTCCTTAGGATTTGAAGAAACGGATGAAGTCGGTTCCAAATTGATGCGTGATGCAGCGCAAGCCATGGTATCGCTGGGATACAAATTGCAAATGGCTAATCAAGTGTTACGCCAGATGGAAAAAGATGGAGATGTGAAAGGCGACTTAGCAAAAATTATTAAAAAAGCATTAGCCAAAATGGGGTAAAAATGAACTATGCAAATCGATTAAATAATTTAGGAACGGAAACTGCTTTTGCTGTTTCGCTTTTAGCAAAATCATGGGAGGATAAGGGAAATCGTGTTTATCCTTTTCATTTGGGTGATATGAATCTTGCCACGCCTGAGAATATCATTGAGGCTACCATCAAAGCGATCCGAGATGGACATACGGGCTATGCACCGGCGCAAGGCATCTTGCCCTTACGAGAAGCCTTAGCGGAAAATGTTGGCTCTATGCGAGGTGTGGACTATTCGCCGGATAATATCGCAGTTCAGCCAGGCGGAAAGCCCACGGTTTGGAAATTTATTGCGGTGGTGATGAATCCAGGCGATGAAGTTTTGTATCCTAATCCAGGCTATCCCATTTATGAATCTCAAATTGAGTTTCAAGGTGGAACGGCCGTGCCTTATGCTTATACGGAAACAATGTCCGGCTTTGCTATTGATTTAGTAAAATTGGAAGCATCCATTACGCCAAAGACCAAAGCTATTATTTACAATAATTTTCAAAATCCGATTTCAGCTTCGTCATCTAAGGAAGAAATGGAAGCCATTGCCACTTTAGCCATTAAACATAATTTGTGGGTGATGGCGGATGATGCCTATTTCGAGATTCGCTATTCGAATGAAAAACCGTTGTCTATTGTATCAATTCCAGGGATGAAAGAACGTACCGTGATTCTTTATACTTTTTCGAAAAAATATGCCATGACAGGTTGGCGTTTAGGCGCCACCATTGGACCAAAATCTTTCATAGAAAAAGTGGCCAAACTCAATGTGAATGATGAGTCCTGCTCTAATCACTTTATCCAATATGCCATGATTGAGGGATTGACAGGCGACCCATCAGGATATCAATCCATTCTACAAGAACTTAAACGAAGACGAGATACAGCAGTGAATATGCTCAACACCATTGAGGGGATTTTTGTTCCCACGCCAGAAAGCACATTTTATCTTTTTCCAAATGTGAGCAAAATTATGGCAAAAAAAGGATTTACAGATGTGGCTCAACTTCAAAAAGCGTGCTTAGAAAATATAGGCGTATCTTTTTGCACTCGAAATCATTTTGGTCGCCCAGTTCCAGGTGAGACAGAATATTTTATTCGATTTGCCTACTCGGGTATTTCGGTTGATGATATTGAAGAAGGATTAGCCCACTTGAAATCGTATTTCGAAGAGTCTTAAACTCTATGAAAAAATCGCCATTATATGAAAACCATTTGGCGTTGAACGCAAAAATGCTGCCTTTCGCGGGTTATGAAATGCCGATTCAATATGAAGGCATTGTTTCGGAGCATTTGGCCGTTCGGACTGCAGCAGGACTATTTGACGTGAGTCACATGGGAGAGATTTGTATTTCAGGAAAAAATGCGGAATATTTTTTGAATAAAATGACCATCAATGACGTCTCAAAATTATCCGTTGACCAAGCCCAATATACTGCGATTTGCAATGGAAAAGGTGGCATTATTGATGATTTAATTCTTTATAAATATGAAAATCATTTTATGGTGGTTACGAATGCAAGCAATCATGAAAAAGATTTAGCATGGCTTAAATCTCATATAATGAATCATGTAAAAATCGAAGATAAAAGTGAGGCTTTCGGCCTAATTGCGCTTCAAGGACCAAAATCACGAGATATTTTACAAAAGAGCGTTTTGCGAGATTTGTCAAGATTAAAGTTTTATCATTTTATTGAAACTGAGATTGAGGATATTCCTGTGACGATTGCTCGCACCGGCTACACCGGCGAACTTGGTTTTGAGCTTTATATCCCCAGTGAAAAGACATGTATAATTTGGGAGAAACTTTTGGAGCTTGGACAAGCAGATGGCATAAAACCCATCGGTTTAGGCGCACGAGATACCTTACGATTGGAAATGAAATATTGTCTTTATGGAAATGATATTAATGAAGAGACGAATCCATTTGAAGCCGGATTGGCTTGGATTACTAAATTGGATAAAGATGATTTTGTGGGGAAGGAATCATTGCTTAAAGCGAAAAGTAATATTAGTCGGAAATTGGTATCATTTATCATGACAGAACGTGCTATACCACGACAAGGAAATGTCATTTATCTCGATAATGAAGTCGTGGGGGAAGTAACAAGTGGCACTCAATCTCCTTCTTTGCAAAAAGGAATTGGCTTAGGTTATGTGAATATACCGTATCATAAATTTGGGCAAACATTGGAAATTGATATTCGGGGTAAACGAAAAAAGGCGGAAATTGTGAAGGCTTTTATTAGTAAAAATTAGGTTCTCTGTTTGCTTACATTCGGCACTTGTTCGGGGCTCTGAGTGAATAGTCAAGGATAAGGCTGTATAATTATCTAAATAAAAAAATTGTCTTATGAAAAAGAGCCGTGTAATTTCAAAGGCTATAAACCTATTGAAATTAGATGTTTGATCAAATAACAGATAAATTCGATTCGGTCTTTAGGTCTTTACGAGGCCTTGGAAAGATTACGGATCGAAATATAAACGATACCACGCGAGAGGTGCGCCGAGTCCTATTGGATGCGGATGTGAATTTTCGTGTTGCTCGTGATTTCATTAAACGTGTTCAAAAGAGAGCGCAGGGAACAAAAGTCACAAAATCTGTTAAGCCTGGTGAACAATTTATTAAAATCATTCACGAAGAAATGGTGCAATTATTAGGCGGAACATCGGAAACATTAGATTTGTCACAGAAACCGTCTGTCATTTTGATGGCAGGTTTACAAGGATCGGGAAAGACAACATCAGCCTCAAAATTGGCTTATTATCTCAAACAAAAAGGAAAAAAAGTATTATTGGTCGCGGCAGATGTTTATCGTCCCGCAGCCATTGAGCAATTAAAAGCCTTGGGTCAAAAAGCAGGAACAAAAGTTTATGATGAAGGCGCAGGGGATCCGATTGCGATTTGTAAAAATGCCATTGATGAGGCCAAATCTACTAATATTGATGTTGTTATCCTTGATACAGCTGGCCGTTTGCATGTGGACGGAGAAATGATGGCTGAGATTCAGTCCATTTTTGAAGAAACCAAACCACAGGAAATTTTATTTGTGGCAGATGGAATGACCGGGCAAGATGCGGTAAATTCAGCACAAGTATTTAATGAAGCGCTTCCATTGACGGGTATTATCCTCACGAAAATGGATGGAGATGCACGAGGTGGCGCTGCAGTGTCTATTCGAGAGGTGACAGGGAAACCTATCAAATTTATTGGGGTTTCAGAAAAATTAGATGGATTGCAAATTTTTGAGCCTAAGCGCATTGCAGATCGGATTCTAGGCTTTGGTGATGTGATTTCATTTGTAGAAAAAGCACAGTCAATTGTGGACGAAAAAGAAGCAAAACTTCTTCAGAAAAAGATGATGAAGAATACGTTTGATTTGGAAGATTTTCGTGGACAAATGAAGCAATTAAAGCAAATGGGTTCCATGAAGCAATTGATGGGTATGATGCCTGGTATGAATCGCAAAATGCTAAAAGGCATGAGCTTCGATGATAAACAAATCGATTGGACAGAAGCCATTATCAATTCAATGACAACAGACGAACGTCATAATCCAAAAATAATCAATGGATCTAGGCGCTTGAGGATCAGCAAAGGATCAGGACGATCGGTTCACGAAATTAACACTTTGATTAAGCAGTTTTCACAAATGCAGAAAATGATGAAAAAAATAGGTAATTTAAAATCACTCAAAATCCCAGAAATGGGATCTTTTACAGGACTAAACTAAGGAGATACGCGTTGGCGACTACAATTAGATTCAAACGAATTGGAAGAAGAAATAGACCTTTTTACCGAATGGTTGCGATTGACTCCCGGAAACGGAGAGACGGTGCAGCAATTGAAGAGTTAGGATGGCTCAATCCAATTGATAAAGACAAATCATATTCTTTAAAAGAAGATAGAATCCTTCATTGGTTAAGCGAAGGAGCAACCTTATCGGATGCGGCACATTCATTGCTTAAAAGAGCAGGGCTTGCACATCGTTGGCATTTGATGAAACAAGGATTAGATGATGCGACTATTCAAAAAGAAATGATGAAATGGTCTATGAACCGAGAAGATATATTGAAGAACAAGAAAAATAAAGCTGCAAAAAATGCAGAAGCAAAGGCAAAAGATGCTGAACCTGTAGCAGAAGAATCTACGTTGGAAGCCGAAGCACCAGCTAAACCTGAAGTAGAAGCATCGACTGAAGAAAACAGTTCTTCCGAGGAAACAAAAGTTGAGCCCGCTAAAGCATCAAAAAAATCTGATACAGATGAAACTAAGCCTGAAAATAAACCGGAAACGGAAGCTTCAGCTGAAGAAGCGAGTGCACCTGCAGAATCGGAAGATAGAACAGATGAATCAAGCGATGTGAAAGAAGATGCGCCAGAAAAATCTGATGATACAGAATCAAATTCTGATGACGAAACGGTAGCGGAAGAAAGAGCAGATGAGTCGAAAGATGAAGCGCCTGCCGAAGAGACAAAAGAAGATGTGGAAGCATCTGTAGTATCAGAAGAGAAATCTGAAGAATCTTCTACTGAGGGAAAATCAGAAGAAAAAACTGAAGAGCCAAAAGAAGAAGCTCCCGTAGAAGAAAAAAAAGAGGAAGCACCTTCAGAGGCAGACGAAAAACCTGCTAAAGAAGAAAAATAATTGAGTTATTTAGATTCAATTTTTGAAAATGCTAATCTGATTGGAGGGTATTATGCATGAGTTTATTGAAAGCACAATCAAATTATTAGTCGATAATCCAGATGAAGTCAAGGTGAATATCGTTGAAACAGAAGACAGAATTGTCTATGAATTGACGGTTGGTGAAGGTGACTTTGGAATGGTGATTGGAAAGAAAGGTCGCAATATCTCCGCTTTAAGAACACTCGTTTTTGCTGTCAATGCAAAAGAGGGTGGGAAAAAAGCGCGATTGGACATTATCGATTAGTAAAATTTGATGTCACGCATTCATCCTATAGCAAAAATTACAACTACATCTGGATTAAAAGGTGAAGTGCGCTTGCGCCCTTTATCTCGATATTTTGATGAATATATGAATGATAAATCCTTGATGATTGGATTTTCGCCAGACACATCAACCGACATGAATATTGAAAAAACCATTGGTATTGGCAAAAAAGTCCGATTTAAATTTGAAGGCGTCAATTCCATTGATGACGCAGAGCGTCTCATTGGTCAAACGATTTTTATTGAAGCATCTGAATTTGATGCGATTAATTACATTTCCAGTGAACTTATTGGATCGTTTGTGGTCACAGATGATGGTGAAATGGTTGGCGCATTACAGGATGTAATTTGGTTACCAAATAATGATGTTTATGTTATTCATGATGGTGAAAAGGAGCGATTAATTCCAGTCATTCCAGAAGTGGTAAAAGGGGTTGATTTTGAAGAGAAAATGATTCTGATTACGCCTATGGATGGTTTGCTCGATTGAAACATTTTGCCCTGATAACACCAGTTCCGGGCACGATAGAAACGCTTATTGAAAATAGTATCTTGCGTAAGGCAAGAACCGAAGGAATCGTTCAATTTCATGTGATTGATCTCCGCGATTTTGGAAAAGGCAATTATCGTCAGATCGACGATAAACCTTTTGGAGGTGGAGATGGCATGATTCTGATGGCAGAACCGCTTTCTCAGGCCATTGAAATGGCCATTGAAAAAGTTGGAGGATTGGAAGGAACACACATTGTTTTTCCATCACCAAGTGGTCAAATTTGGTCTCAAGATGTGGCGACGGAATGCAGTCAGCTTGAACGTGTCATATTCATCTGTGGTCACTACAAAGGCATTGATGAACGCATAATTGAAAAATATGTGACGCATGAATATTCCATTGGAGATTTTGTCCTTACCAGCGGTGAAGTTCCCGCTATGTTAATATTGGATAGTATGGTCCGCTTGATTCCTGGAGTTTTGAATTCCATTGAGTCGGCATTGACTGATTCTTTTCCACATGGATTATTGGATCATCCTCATTATACGCAACCACGGATTGTGGATGATGTGGCTGTTCCGGATGTTCTTTTGAGTGGGCATCACGCAAAAATACAAAAGTGGAAGAAAGAAAAAAGAGAAGAACGGACACAAAAAAAGCGTCCTGATCTTTGGAAAAAATATTTATCAGAAAAAAATAGAAATGGAGAATAAAAATGGACAAAGTATTTGAAGCAGTAAAAGACCAACTTAAAAGTGATATTCCAGAATTTGGTTCTGGCGACACTGTGATTGTTGACGTACGTGTACGTGAAGGAAGTAAAGAAAGAATTCAGCAATACGAAGGTGTGGTTATTGCTCGTCATGGTAAAAAAACCATGGATGCGACCTTTACTGTTCGTAAAATTTCAAATGGAATCGGTGTTGAAAGAATTTTTCCACTTCACTCGCCCAGCGTTGCTAAAATTAATGTAAAACGCCGCGGAAAAGTGAGACGCGCGAAACTCAATTATCTAAGAAAGTTGACGGGTAAAGCAACCCGTATCGCTGAAAAACGATAATTGAACATTTTGCTAATTTATAGCCCCTCTATCTTAGCATAGTAGGGGCTTTTTTGTTTATGAATCGTGACGAAAAAATATTACTCGCCATTACGGGACTTTCCCATCTATCTGTCCATGTCTTGATGCTCATTTTTCCAGCAATTCTCATTGTGATGCAAAATCAGTTTGCGTTGGGTTTAGATCAATTGGGATTCATTGTTGCAATTAGTGCATTTATGTTCGGACTTGGCGCTATTCCTGCTGGCTATTTTGAATCTCGCTTAGGTGGCAGAAATCTATTGCTCATTTATCTTTTAGGAACTGGGCTTGTTTCTGTGAGTATGTTGCTGGTCGATTCCATTATAAATCTAACGCTTTTGTTGGGCCTTTTGGGTCTATTTGCAAGTATTTATCATCCAGCAGGTCTAACCCTCATTTCTCGTCGAGTAAAACATTTGAGTAAAGGCATGGCTTTTCATGGCATTGCAGGCTCAACAGGATTGGCAATTGGTCCATTTTATGCTTCTATTTTGTCAGAAACCTACTCATGGAAAATGCCATATTTAATCATCGGAATTGTTAATTTTATTTTAGCGCTTGTTGTTCTGATTGTTGTGCCCATTTTATATAAAAAAAGAAGTGAAGAAGCAAAAATAGAGATCAATACGAACAAACAAGGATTGTTCTATTATTATGGGTTTACAATAATAAGTGGATTCGTTTTTGGTGGATTTACAACTTTCATGCCTACATATTTTGCACAAGAAACGCAATCGATATTACCTTGGATATCACCCGTAGTTAAAGGGGGTTTATTTACGTCGATTGTTTTTTCTGCTGGCGCGATTGGGCAAGTGATTGGTGGATATACGGGTGCCCGTTACCCAAAGCCGATGATTTTAATGTGGGTTGCTTTATTGAATATTCCCGTCTTGATATTGATGGGGATGACCAGTGGATTGATTTTAATATTCATTAGTTTATTTTTGGGCATATTTTATTTTGTCAGTCAACCAGTTGGGAATGCTTTACTGGCAGATTTAACACAAGACGGTCATCGTGGATTAGGTTATGGTATCAGTTTCTTTCTAAGCTTTGGCGTGGGAGGAATTTCCGCTGCTTTCTCTGGATGGTTGGCGGAAATAATGAATACGTCAATGGTTTTTATTTTTATGGGAATTGCACTTTTTCCTGCTGTTTATTTTGCTTATGTTTTAGAACGAAAAGTCAATCCTTGAAATGATTAATAATAAGTCTGAATTTCATCACCCTCATGAATAAAAAAGATTTACAAAATATTCCATCTGTTAGCGAAGTATTGGAAATGCTAAAAGTTCATCATATTCATCATGATTACATGATGCAATTAATTCAAGCTGAACTCAAGCAGATTCGCGCAGAAATCATAAAAAATTCTTTGTCATATTCTCGCACAAAAATCATTAATAATATAGTCACCAATGTTGAAAATCAGATGAATTCCAGTTTGAAAAATGTCATAAATGGCACAGGAATTGTCTTGCATACCGGATTGGGTAGAGCGCCATTTCGAGGAAAATTATTGAAAGATGTGGCGAAAAAGTTAGATGGTTTTGTCAATTTAGAATTAAATCTCAAAACAGGGAAACGAGGAGAAAGACAATCTCATATCGATCCATTGATTTCTGCTATAACGGGTGCAGAGTCTTCCTTAGTTGTTAATAATAATGCAGCAGCGGTTTTTTTGGCGCTAAATACCATGGCAGATGGGAAAGAAGTTATCATTTCTCGTGGACAAATGGTTGAAATTGGTGGCGCTTTTCGTATTCCAGATATTATTGAAAAAAGTGGCTGTATATTAAAAGAAATTGGATCGACCAATCGCACCCATTTAAAAGATTACGAAAAGGCTATTTCCAAAAAAACGGGGCTCATTTTGTGGGTGCACACCAGCAATTATATTGTAGATGGATTTACGAAAGAAGTTGAGCTTAAAGATTTGGTCGCATTAGGGAAAAAATCAAAAATTCCTGTCCTTGCTGATTTGGGAAGTGGTGCCTTAATCGAAATGGATAAAATGGGTTTACCAGCAGAATTACCCGTACGGGATATTGTGACATTAAATCCAACGATAACTACATTTTCAGGAGATAAGCTTTTAGGAGGACCTCAATCAGGAATCATGGTTGGGCGCAAAGAGTGGATGAAGAAAATTCACGCAAATCCTATTTATCGCGCAGTTCGCTCAGATAAGATTACGCTTGCCTTGCTAGACGAAACTTTGCGTCAATATAATCGTAATTCAGTCCACAAAAACAATATTGCCTTGCGACTCCTATCTACGAAAAGAATGATGCTAAAAAAACGGGGTGAAAAAATATTATCTGCTTTATCAAAATCAAAAATCAAATTATTAGGCCTTTCGCTTCAAACTTCGAAAGTTGAAGCTGGAAGCGGATCACTTCCTGTGCAAAATTTAGAAAGTATGGCACTTTGTTTTTCATGCAAATCTCAAAAGCCAGGTGATTTAGCCTCTGCTTTTAGGCAGGCAAAGTACCCTGTTTTAGGCTACGTTAAACAAAATCACTTTTTCATCGATTTAAAAGCCATTTTACCTTCACAGATTGATTGCTTAATTCAAACCATTTCTGAGATTAAATAATGCAACAAATTGTTGTAGGTACAGCGGGTCATATTGACCATGGAAAAACCTCATTGGTTAAAGCCCTAACAGGCACAGATACGGACACGCTTCCTCAAGAAAAAATGCGTGGCATGACCATAGACCTGGGCTTTGCCTATCTCAATGAATCCGTCACGATTATTGATGTACCGGGACATGAAAAGTTCATACGAAATATGGCTGCGGGCGCCTCTTCTATTCATGTGGGTTTATTGGTAATTGCAGCAGATGATGGCGTTATGCCTCAGACGCGGGAGCATGTAGAAATCCTGAATATTATGGGTATTCAGCAAGGACTAATTGCCATCACGAAAATAGATTTGGTGGACGATCCAGAATGGATTGATTTGGTGGAATTAGATATTTTATCTCTCGTCGAAGGTTCGGTCATGGAAGGAAGTGAAATGTGCCGCGTTTCCACCGAAACGGGTGAAGGTATTGAGGCTCTCTCAGATCACTTGATCAAAACGGTAGGCAAAGTGAAGATCGTAGAAAAATCAGGTTTATTCAAAATGAATGTGGATAGAGTTTTTAGCAAAACTGGTTTTGGCGTGATTGTCGCTGGCACAGTGGATTCTGGAGAGGTTCAACAAAATGATATGATTGAATGCTTACCTGGGAATATCCAATGTAAAATTCGAGGGATACAAAGCCATGGAGGAGAAGTAAAATTGGTTAAAATTGGAGATAGAGCTGCATTTAATTTAACCCACATTGAAAAGGGTGATATTGCTCGCGGTAGCGTATTGTCCTCGACAGGCTCACTTCAGACCAGCGATACACTCATTGTTTGCGTTACTTTATTAAAAAACACAAAATGGAAACTTAAAAACAAACAACGAATTCGATTAAACATTGGGACAAATGAAATTTTAGCACGTGTAAATCTATTAGGAAGAGAACTGTCAGCAGGAGAAGAACAAAATATCTATTTATCTTTAGAGAAACCGATTGCAGTCGTGTCCGATGAAGCGTTTGTGGTGAGATCTTATTCTCCCATGGAAACGATTGCTGGTGCGTGCGTATTAGATACTCAACCCAAAACGTGGCGAGTTGAAAAAAACCATATAAGTGAACTCCCCACAAGTGCTAAAGATAGATTCGCCTATTGGGTCAACTCAAAATGGAAATCACCTAAAACAAAGTATGAATGGTCGATTACATTTTTTGTGACAATGGAGAAGATGGACAATTGGATTCAAGAATCTGCCTTTATCGTGGAGCCAATAACCAAGCTTATTTATAGCAAAAAATCATTGGAACAAGTCATGAACGCCATCGAAGAATTTATAGTATATTCCTATAAAAAGAATCCGCTTCGAAATATAATTCCAGGCGAATCTATTTTAGAAAATTTAAAAATAGATTCACAATGGGGACATTATGCATTGGAAACAATGATTGATAATTACAGCTTAGAAAAAAAAGGTAAGGGATACAATATAAAAGGATATAGCTATACACTTAATGTTGAAGATGAACAAAATCTGGAAGCGATTCTCAAAATATTCCCTGAAAATAATTTTGATCCAATTTCACTAAAAGATTTAAATAACGTTCTTAAACATCCGCCAAAACGTTTGAATGATTTAATTCATTTATTAAAAGAAAATATGAAAATTGTAGCTGTGGGAACAAATCTTTGGTTGAAAAAAGAATCTGAGGAAAAATTGCAAAAAGTGATTTCAAAATATTTCGCAGAAAAAGATAGTTTGTCCGTTAGCGATTTTAAGGACTTGACCAGTCAATCGCGCAAGGGCGCGATTCCACTTTTAGAATATTGTGATAAAAAGGAATGGACTGTAAGAAGCGGAAATGAACGTCAAAAAGGAGCAAAAGTAGATGACTAGTTCATTAAAAGCCGCTACACCGCTCATGAAGCAATTTTTGGATATTAAAAATAAATATCCAGATACTTTGCTTCTTTTTAGAATGGGTGATTTTTACGAAACTTTTGATGAAGATGCAAAATTGACTGCGAAAATTTTAGGAATTGTTCTAACTAAACGCTCAAATGGTTCGGCGGACGATGTGGCTTTAGCTGGTTTTCCTTATCATTCAATTGACAATTACCTCCCTAAATTGGTGAAGGCTGGACATCGTATTGCTATTTGTGAACAAATTGAAGATCCAAAACTTGCGAAAGGGATTGTGAAAAGAGATGTGGTTGAAATTGTGACGCCGGGCACATTGATTTCGGATCAAGCCTTGAGTCAAAAATCAAACAAATATCTTGCATCCCTTCATTTTAACGGGAAGAATAACACAGTTGGTTATGCGGTGCTAGATCAATCTACTGGCGAGTTTATGGTGGGAGAAACCCAAAGAGAAACGCTCTCGGAGGCATTGCGGAAATTTGGTCCAAGTGAAGTGCTTCTTAGCGAAAGTGTTGTGTATTCTCTCTCAGATTGGTATCAAGAATTGTTGCCGTTTATTACTCAATTAGAGGATTGGGAATTTGAATATAATCAAGGTCGTCGCTACTTATTGGAGCATTTTTCGGTTAATTCTCTCAAAGGATTTGGATGCGATGATATGGCTGACGGTATTTCTGCGGCGGGGGCGATCTTTCATCATGTGACAAAAAATTTGAGTTCAACACTTTCCCACGTGGCGAAAATTCAAAAAATCCAAAATGAATCCTATATGGGGTTGGATGGATTTACCATCAAAAATTTAGAAGTATTTCATTCTCTGGCGACTCAAGGTACGCATGGCACGCTCATCGATACTTTGGATGAAACCAATACAGCCGGAGGAGGACGCCTCTTAAAACGTTGGTTATTTCAACCGCTTATCGAAGTGAAATCCTTAAATGCTCGCTTAGATATTGTTGAAGTATTTACAAAAGAAAAACGATTTTTGAAGAAATTACAAGTCCAATTAAAAGAGGCAAGCGATTTAGAGCGAATTTTGGGAAAACTCAATAAATCTAAATGTTCTCCAAGAGAAATGATTGGACTGGCGAATACATTATCTCTGATTGAAGCAATAAAAGATGAGCTAAATGCCATTGATAATCCAATATTGAATGAATTGGCAAAATCTTTTAGTAATGTGCGAAAGGTCATTGAAAAGATAAACTCGAGCTTGAAAGAAAACGCCCCAGTTCAATTGAAGGACGGAGGCGTGATTCAAGAAGGGCTTCACGCAGAATTAGATGAATTGCGCAGTTTATTAAAAGGCGGGAAAGATTGGATAAAATCTTTTGAGAAAGATGAAAAAGAGCGATTGGAAATTTCCTCTCTTAAAGTGGGATTTAATAGAGTTTTTGGTTATTACATTGAAGTGACCAAAGTGCATTCGAGCAAAGTGCCCGAAACCTATATTCGGAAGCAAACTTTAGTGAATAGTGAGCGATACATCACTGAAGAAATGAAGGTCTATGAAGAAAAAGTATTGAATGCGGAAGAAAAAATATTGGAAATAGAATCACACCTTTATGCTGAACTTTGCCAATTTGTATTGAAACAAGCTTCTTTAATTCAAACAAATGCCTTCGGATTGAGCCGCACAGATTTACTTTCCAGTTTTGCCGAAATTGCGATTAATCATCAATATTGTCGTCCAAGTTTAGTGAATGGTCCAGAGATTGAAATTATGGGTGGTCGTCATCCTGTGGTGGAAAACTTACTACCTCCCACCGAAAAATTCATACCTAATGATTTGAGGCTCAATAGAGAAAAAAGTCAAATTCATTTAATCACTGGACCAAATATGGCGGGAAAATCCACCTTTCTTCGCCAAACAGGCTTAATTGTGCTGATGGCGCAATTAGGCTCATTTGTCCCCGCTAAATCAGCGAAAATTGGCATTGTAGATCAATTGTTCACTCGGGTAGGCGCGAGTGATAATCTTGCTGGTGGTGAAAGTACCTTTTTGGTGGAGATGAACGAAGCGGCCAATATTTTAAATAATGCGACCAAAAACAGCTTAATTCTCTTAGATGAAATTGGCCGAGGAACAGCGACCTATGATGGACTTTCTTTAGCGTGGGCGATTACAGAATATCTTCATCAAGAACCGTCTGTATCTGCCCGAACACTATTTGCGACCCATTATCATGAATTAGCCGATTTAGAAAATACATTGGAGCGCTTAGAAAATTACCATGTTGAAGTGCAAGAGTTTGGGGATAAAATTGTATTTTTACGAAAGATATCCAAAGGGCATGGCGATAAGAGTTATGGGATTCATGTAGCGCAAATGGCTGGATTACCAGCAAAAGTGATTCATCGTGCAAAAGAAATCTTACATGCCCACGCCTCTAAAAGTCAGGAAGGCCAGGGAACTATTCCTCAGCTTGAATCGTCTAATCAAGTATCCTTATTTGAAGAACAGGAAGCGAAATTGAAAAAAGAACTTTCTGCTTTGAATGTGAACGCAATGACGCCATTGGAGGCTTTGGGGAAGTTGGATGAAATTAAAAAGAAGCACGGGATTTAAAAGATTAAGATGAAAATAAAGGTATTATTTGCCCTCATAGCTCTATTACTAAATACAAGTTTTGCCAATGGTTATTGGGTCAAATATGGATGGGAAATATTCAATACAGGTGGCGGATCTCCATCGATTGCATTGGGCAATGCATTGGGTGCTTATCATGGTGAATATTCAGGCGCATATTTGGTGAATCCCGCGCACCAGGTTCAAGCAAAATCTCTTTGGACATTATCCCACCAAAGTCGTTTTGCAGGCATGATTAATCGCGAGATGATTGCTTTCCCATTTCAAATTCAAAATCGAAATATTCAATCTATTTTGTTTTATGAAGGGATCGGCCAAATTCCTGATACGAGAGACATGCTGTTAGATTGGGGATTAGATGGTCAATTTGGTACGAACGATTTAGGCGAAGGAAATGGCGTATTAGATGAAGGGGAAAGACTTGCTCGAGATAACTTAGCCTATTTTGGTCAGTATCAGTTCGGAGCTTATTTTTCTACAAATGTAAAATTATTTCAAGAAGACGCTGGTATTGGATTCAAATTACTTTTCCATCAATTAGGGGAGCATTCGGGATTGGGTATCGGTTTTAACCTGGGAATATTGAAAAAAATTGGAAAGGGTAACCTTGGCTTGGCGATTAAGGATTTTCCATCATCGGGCATTATTTGGGATAATGGAACGATTGAAGGTACGATTCCAACGGTTTCTCTTGGATATGCAAGGCCGTTTCAAATGACACAGTTCCCCGTAAAAATAAATATAAGCTTGGGTTCACATTTTGAATTTTATGATCGTGCATTATCCAGTATTTTTGGCATTGGGAATCAAGGTTTGTCCTTTGATGCTGGCGCTGAAGTCATTTTCCGTGATAAAATTAAGTTCCAATTTGGACAATCTAAAGATGGGTTTATTTCCAGCGGATTGGGTCTTGATTTTAATAGATTATCCATTCATTATGCCTTTTTACTGACGCAGCCAGCAACTCAATTAGGCAATAATCATTATCTGTCTATCTCTTTTCATCCCGATTGGATTTCGGAAAAAATTATGTCAAAGGATAAATGAAGTTTAATGATTTAAAAATAAGGATTTACGCGCCTTTCTTTGTTGCAGTTATTCGTGAAAAAGGCGTATTTTTTCCGACATTTTTAGAGACTAAATGATATGATAAAAAGTATGACAGGCTTTGGTAGAGGATCTGCCGAAAAAAATGGCCAAAAAATTAATGCAGAAATCCGTGCAGTGAATTCTCGATTTTTAGAATTAAAAATTCGAGGCATCTCACTTAATCCGCAATTGGAAGCAATGGTTCGAGAAAAAGTGACGGAATCTCTTCAGAGAGGAACCATTCACATCAAGCTTGATTATTCATCAACACAAGACTTAGGGGCCATGAAGTTTAATCGTCAAAAATATGAAAAGCTTCAATCGATCATTCAAGAAATTCATATGGATTATGGTCAACGTTTGGATATTGGTGATATTATTACAGCGAGTGATCTGATCTCGGCACCAGAGCCATCAGAATTGAATGCAAAAATTTTATTAGATGCAGTGAATTTCGCACTGAATCAAGTCAATGAAATGCGGGAAAAAGAAGGTGAAAAAATTGAAAAAGATTTGACCGCTCGCCTAAAAGATATTCGTGATAAAATAAGCATGATTGAAGAGGAATCTAAAAAATATCAAAACCAAAAAATGACAGCGCTTCGTGAAAAGATATCAGATTTATTATCTAACACTGAATTGGATGAAAATCGATTGATTCAAGAGGTTGCTTATTTTGTTGAAAAGGCTGACGTGACGGAAGAATTGGTTCGAAGTCGAAGCCATTTTGATCATTTGGACTCATTCTTTGAATTGGAAGATCCCGTGGGAAAGCGCTTGAACTTTCTTCTGCAAGAAATTGGGCGAGAAGTGAATACCATCGGCGCAAAAAGTCCCATGCCAAATGTGACGAAACTTGTTGTAGATATTAAAGCAGAATTAGAAAAAATTCGGGAACAAGTCCAAAATATTTTATGAAAAATATTATTAGTATATCTGCGCCATCAGGTTCAGGAAAAACGACGCTTTGTAGAGCTTTACAAAAAGATAATCCTGACATTCAATGGTCTGTCTCCTGCACGACTCGCCTTCCAAGATCATTTGAAACGGATGGTATAGATTATCATTTTATCACGCATCAAGCATTTGAATCGAAAATAGAAGCTGGAGATTTTATTGAATATGAAGATGTGCATGGTGAATACTATGGTACATTGAAAAAAACGATTGAAGATGCACTCCAAAATAAGTCTAGTCTTTTGATGGAATTAGATGTGAAGGGATCCATGAACCTTAAAACGCTATTTCCCGACAATGTGTTTCTTATTTTTATTGTACCTCCCAGTATAGAAGCACTTCGAGATCGCCTTCAAAAGCGAGGAAGTGACAGCGAAGAAAGAATTGAAAAAAGGCTGCAACGTTTTGAAGAAGAATTAGGGTATAAAGATAATTTTGATTATACTCTTATAAATGAAAATGTATTAGAAGCGACTAAAGAATTGCTTGAAGTCGTGAGCGAACTAAACAAAGGCATGTCTTTCGTAGATTTGCCGTAGAAAGGAGTCAATTATGGCACTAAGAACCATCCCATTTCGGGATATTGAAGATAAAACAGAAAATATGTATGAGGCGGTAGCCGCTATGTCTAGTCAGGCAAAACGTATTTTGTATGAGCGTGTTGTGGATGCAACACTCAAGGATGCGGAAAATGAAGAATTTGGCGTATTTGATGAAGTTGAAGAAGAACCAATTCCTGAAGATTATGTGGAATTAGAAAAGCCAACATCTATAGCTGTTAAACAATTTTTAACAGGCGAATATACTTGGAATAAACCGATCACTGAATAATTGTTATGGTAGATTACCATAGCGCTGACCGTTATTTTAGGCAAACGAAAGAATTGTATGGTAACACCTGCTACGTGCAAGAAAAGAAATTGAACATTGTAATGGAAGACGGAAGTCCAGGACCAAAATCGTTATTAGCGTTTCATGAACAAATATCAGATTGTCTCAAATGTGCTCTTGGAAAAAAACGAGATAAGTTTGTATTTGGCGTGGGCGATCCTAATGCAAATTTACTATTGATTGGCGAAGCACCTGGCGCAAAAGAGGATGAAGTGGGTGAGCCATTTGTCGGGCGTGCAGGAAAAATGTTAGATAAAATGCTTAGTGCCATTGATCGTTCACGAGAAAAAGATGTTTACATTTGCAATGTCTTGAAATGTCGTCCCCCTGATAATCGAGATCCACTTCCATCGGAAGTTGAGCAATGTGAATCTTATCTACACATGCAAATTCAATTGATTCAACCTAAGCTGATTGTGGCTTTAGGTCGTGTAGCTGGAAAAACTTTATTAGGGTTAGACACTGCTCTTAAAGATATGAGAAATATTACCCATGAATATGCAGGAACCCCGCTTCGCGTTACATATCATCCGGCGGCATTATTGAGGAATTCCAATTTTAAACCTGCCGCTTGGGAAGATTTTAAATGGATTAATACATTTTTAGAGAAAAAATAAATTATGGTATCTAGAAAAAACGATAAAATATTAAATGTTCAGCCTCATTCAGATGAAGCAGAACAAGCAGTCTTGGGCTCAATGCTTTCTCAAAAAGAAGCAGTGAGTAAAACAATCCAATGGTTAACGCCAGATCAATTTTATAAAGATGCTCATGGAAAGATATTTTCTACAATGGTCCATTTGTTTGAAGTGGGCGAACCTGTAGATACTGTATCTGTCATGGATAGACTAAAAAAGAAAAAAGAATTAGAGCAGGTGGGTGGCGCATATTACATTACAGGATTAGTGGAGTCCGTGCCGACGGCCGCTCATGTGGAACGATATGCGAAGATAGTCTTGGAAAAATCGCTCTTAAGGCGATTAATTCAGCTTTCCCATGGCATCGCAAAAGAAGCGTATGATGATTCGCAGGATATAGGAGACATTCTTGATTCGGTCGAAAGTTCAATCTTTGAAATCACTCATAATCAAATGAAAGGTGGGTTTAAACATATTGAGCCCATCCTTCAAGATACATTTGAAAAAATTGATCAGTTAAGCCATCACAAAGGCTCTGTCATTGGCGTGCCAACAGGACTGGTAGATTTGGACGATATGACATCCGGATTTCAAGAAGGCGATTTGGTGATATTGGCGGGACGACCTGGAATGGGTAAAACTGCATTAGCTTTAACCATGATTCGAAATGCGGCTGTTGACAAAAAAATGGGTGTTGGATTATTCAGCCTTGAGATGTCAAACCATCAATTAGCCATGCGGATGCTATGTTCAGAAGCGAAGGTAGATAACCATTTAGTCCGAACTGGAAACTTGCCAAAAGCACACTGGAAGAACTTAGGTGTTGCGGTTGGTAGTTTGGCAGAGGCTCCGATTTATCTAGATGATACGCCAGGGCTAACTGTTTTAGAGTTAAGAGCTAAAGCAAGACGACTTAAAGCAGAGCATGATATACAAATGATTGTTGTTGACTATCTTCAGCTTATGTCTGGACCAAAAGGAATGGAAAGCAGACAGCAAGAAATATCCACCATTTCCAGATCGTTAAAGGGATTGGCAAAAGAGTTAGATATTCCTGTCGTTGCTCTTTCCCAGTTAAGTCGTGCGGTTGAAAATCGTGCTGATCGCCGCCCGCAATTATCAGATTTGCGGGAAAGTGGTGCGATTGAACAGGACGCAGATATTGTATTATTTTTGTACCGTCCATGGATCTATTCCCGCGATGAAGAGGATGAAGGTAAAGCGCAAGTGATTGTATCGAAACAAAGAAACGGTCCAACTGGACAAGTGGATGTAACCTTTATTGATCGATTTGCACGATTCGAAAATTTATCAAAAATGGATGCGCCATTTTAATGGAAAATCCCTTATCGAAGTTAGTTCCGCAATTCTTTGGTGAGTATCCTAAATCATTTATAAAACTCTTTAACTGCATAACGATTCCACCCGAAATGACACCAGATTCAGTCAAAGCTGAATTATGGAAAGCATATCAATTTGCTAGTATCAGTCACGAGGGGCAAAAACGGCGATCAGGTGAACCTTACTTTATTCATTGTGTTCACGTGGCAGAAACATTAGCAAGATGGAAAATGGATTTGACTACAATCATGGGTGGCTTGCTTCATGATACGGTTGAAGATACAGATGTAAGTATTGAAGATTTGAAAATTAAATTTGGTGATGATTTGGCGGATTTAGTTGACGGCGTTACTAAAATCAGTGGATTGGAATTATCATCTCGCAGAGAAAAACAGGCAGAAAATTTCATGAAAATGTTGTTATCGGTTGCCAAAGATTTGCGTGTCATTATCATCAAGTTTGCTGATCGCCTTCATAACATGGAAACAATTCAGCATATGACTAAAATGAAACAGAGACGTATTGCAGTTGAAACGCGAGATGTTTTTGTGCCCTTAGCTCATAGATTAGGTATGGCGCAGGTTAAATCTCAGTTAGAAGATTTAGTATTAAAAACATTGCACCCTGGCCCTTTTAAGGAGATTGAAAGCAATTTAAAAGCGACCAAAAAACAGCGAGAAAAATTTATACACCAAATGATTAAACCCATTAATGATGAATTGCAATCAAGAGAGATAAGTTCGAATATTTATGGACGGGCAAAATCCCATTCTTCTATTTTCGGTAAAATGGTAAAACGGGAAAAATTATTTGAAGAAATTTATGATATTTATGCCATTCGAATTATTGTTGATAGTGTGGAAGCTTGCTACGTTTCCCTTGGGATTCTCCATGATGCATACACGCCTATACACGACAGATTCAAAGATTTTATTGCTACACCAAAATCGAATGGATATCAATCACTGCATACGACGGTAATGGACCCAGCGGGTCAGATGGTGGAAATCCAAATTAGAACGAAGGAAATGGACGAAACGGCTGAAATTGGAATCGCAGCCCATTGGATTTACAAGGAAGGTGGGAAAAAATCAAAGGATTTAGACTCTAATGTGAAGTGGCTACGAGAGTTGCTTGAAATGTTACAAGATGAAAAATCCGATTCCGCCGAGTTTATGCATTTATTAAAAATTGATTTATTTAAAAACGAAATTTTTGTTTACACGCCAAAAGGTGACTTGGTTCAATTGCCGTCCAATGCCACTCCTGTGGATTTTGCTTACGAAGTGCATACGGAAGTTGGCTTTCATTGCATAGGTGCAAAAATCAATCATCAAGTCGCTCCTTTGAATACAAAATTAAAAAATGGTGATGTGATTGAGGTGATTACCAGTAAGAATCAAACTCCAAGCTATGGTTGGCAAAAATTTGCAGTAACCAGCAAAGCGCGAAATTCCATTTCAAAATATCTTCGTAAAACGAGAATGGAAGAAAGTATTAAGCTGGGTCAAGAAATATTAGTCAAAACACTGCGTCGATTAAAAAGATTAAAAGACCAAGATGAAATAAAAGATTCGTATGAAAGTTTTGGCTTCAAGACAACAGAAGAATTATTGAGTGCTCTGGGTGGCGGCCATATTACGGTTAGGGAAATATTTCAAAAATTACATCCGCAAGATGAATTAGATATTAGTGACGAAGAAAAAGATGATTCAAATCGATTTCTTAATTTTGCTCGTTCTAAAACGGAAGGGATTGTTTTGGATGGGATTTCGGATATAATGGTTAATTTTGGAAAATGTTGCAATCCAATTCCAGGAGATAAAATGGTGGGTTTTATTACGAGAGGGAGAGGCATCACTGTCCATCGATCTGATTGTAAAAGCTTGCCCTTATTGAGTCACGAATCGGACAGACTTCTTCCTGTGGAATGGAATGTTAAACGAAAAGATTTATTTAATGTGCGATTAAAAGTAGTGGGCGAAGACAAAAAAGGCGTATTGAAAGATTTATCTGAAGCTATTTCAAAAATGAATATCAATATTACAAGTGTAGAAACAAAAGTATATGATAATATGGCTGAGACTTATTTTGTAATCTCTATTAATAACAATCGCCAGCTCGATCGCCTATTTAAAAAATTAACAGCGTTCCATCATGTTGATTATGTAGAAAGGACAACATAAGAATGAAAAAGAAAACATACACTAAAAAACATATTATTGCTGATTTAGCCTTACGGCATGAATTATCTATGAATACATCGCAAACAATTGTGGACGATTTTTTTGACATAATTCGGGGATACCTTATGGAAAATAGGCACAGTACTCGGATTGAAATTAGGAATTTTGGTGTGCTTGAAGTCAAACCTACCAAAGCAAAACCAAAAGCCCGAAATCCAAAAACGAACGAAGTATTATTCGTGCCTGCCCACAAAAAAACACGATTTAAGCCAGGGAAAATCCTCAAAGATCATCTCAAAAAGCCTATATAAACGTGGGTAGAATTTTAGGAATTGATTATGGAGATCGTCGGGTTGGCATTGCGTTAAGCGATCCACTAAAGATGATTGCTTCTCCAAAACTCACACTGACCATTCGTTCCGAGTCAGATCTCATCACTCAATTGAAAAATATAATCGTAGAAGAAGACGTAGAGGCCATTGTGCTCGGCTTGCCGATTGGAATGAAAGGAAATGAAACCAAACAAACCAAGCACGTAAGAGATTTGGCTGAAAAATTAAAACAATTTTCCTTGCCCATTCATTTAGAAGATGAACGATTATCCTCTGTTTCAGCCAAAAAAAGTCTTCAACTTCAAAATGTAAAAACGGGTCATGAAAAAGGAAAAGTAGATCGTGTTGCGGCCTCCATATTCCTTCAACAATATTTAGATAAAACGTACTAATGAATCGATTCTTTCAGCAGCCAAGTTGGCGACTTTCAATTTTATCTGGATTGATTATGGGCATTGCAACTTATCCTTTCTCGCTAGGGTTTTTTGCCTGGTTTGGCTTTGTGCCTTTGATTCATGTGCTTCTCCATTCATCCCCAAAAAATGGAGCCAGAAATGCATTCCTTTTTGCGCTTACGTTTCATTTGGTTTCAGTTTATTGGATTGGCAATAATTCTGGAGCATCATTTGGCGTGGTGCTATTATCTTTAATTGCGGCTGTCATTTATCTTTCACTTTTTTGGGGAGTCTTTGGATATTTATTTTGTTTATACAGAGATAAAAGTGGGCTTGGACTTTTGAGTTTGCCTTTTTTCATTGTTTCTTTAGAATGGTTAAGGAGTTTTGGTCCTTTAGGCTTTCCTTGGTTGAATTTGGCCCTAACCCAAAGTCATTATTTATCTCTTATTCAAATGATTGAAATCACCGGGTCGTATGGGGTCACGTTTTGGCTCACAGCTGTCAATGGCATTTTTTACATACTTCTTACGCAAAAACAAGGTGTCAAGCAATTATCATTAGCGATGGCAGTTTTCTTTCTGAGTTTAATCCTAGCCGGATCTGCCAGAATGAGACAATTTGATGCTGAATCAAAATCAGTTAAAGTTGCCGTGATTCAGCCCAATATTGATCCAAATGAAAAATGGGATCGGGCATCTCAAGGGAAAACGATTTCAATTATGGATTCTCTTCATCTTGTTGCAATCGATTTACAGCCAGATTTGGTTTTATGGCCGGAAGCAGCTTTGCCTGTTTACTTGCGGTTGAACAGTCAACATAGAAAAAGAATCCAAGCTATTGTTGACCAATCTAAAATCCCCTTATTAACAGGAACGGTAGATAGAAAGAAAGTGGATGGGGAAAGACACTATTTTAATGCGTCCATGTATTTTACGCCAAATAACGCTCAATCATTTTACAATAAAATTCATTTGGTGCCTTTTGCTGAATATATTCCGATATCTGAGTATTTTCCATCCTTAAGGAAATTAAATTTTGGTCAAGGTAATTTTACTCACGGCAGTGATTTTACTCTTTTCCAATTGGACTCGACCTTTTTTTCCAATATCATTTGTTATGAATCAAGTATGCCGAATATGGTTCGGAAATTTGTAAAATCTGGCGCTGAATTTCTGAGTATAGAAGCCAACGACGGCTACTTAGGAAATACGGCAGGACCGTATCAACATTTTGAATTAGCTCGTTTACGAGCGATCGAAAATCGGGTATCGGTTATTCGTGCTGCAAATACAGGAATATCAGGTTTGATTTCAGCCAGCGGTCAGGTTAAAGAAAAAATTTCCTTGGGGACACAAAAAGTATTTTTGGCTCATGTTTCCTATGGAAACAGCGGTAGTTTTTACACACGATACGGCGATGTATTTGCAATATTTTGTTTAGGCTTATTAATGATTATGGGAATCAGAACATGGAAAAACTAATCTCACTTTACCTCTTTTTTGGAATTTGCTTTCCTTTGCACGGACAAGAGCAGACGTCTTTTCGGAGAATTTCACCTGTGATAAAATCTTTAATTTTGCCAGGAAGTGGAGAATATGCGCTTGGCAATAAAGAACGGGGACGAAAATTTGTCATTACCGAAATTGCATTGGTTTTTTCTGCCGTTGCATCCTATCATCAATCTGACTCAGAAAGACAAACATATATGGCCTTTGCATCTGAGCATTCTGGAGCGCAATCCAGCGATAAAAGTCATAATTATTGGGTTGATATTGGTAATTATATTTCCATTGATGCTTATAACGAAGAACATCTCCGATTTCGGGAAAACGATGATTTATACGAAGATTCAGAATTATGGACTTGGGATTGGGATTCTGATGCGAATCGAAGCAAGTTTGAATCTATTCGGATTCGAAGTGATTTATGGAAATTGGGTGGTTCTTTCTTAATTGGAGGAATTGTGATCAATCATATTGTTTCAGCAATAGACGCACTTTATCTCAAGCGGATTTCAGCATTAGAATCAATTTCGTTTCATCCAAAAATAAATCCTTCACAGAACTCTTTTGCACTGCAAATTGATTGGAACTTTTCTAAGTGAAATTGAATCCAGTCACTGTATTTGTCTTATATTTTCATGGAGTGATATTTGCAATATTGTTGTCAGAATTCAGATATTTTTTGATTTTCGTTCCAGTTTTTATTTTCTTGCTGACCCTTCACAAAAGCCAGCTCAAAAAATGGGGACAAACGGTGAAGCCTTTTATCATTTATTTACCAATTCTTGGTTTAACATTTGTGGGGGTATCTTTTTTTTTCACAGAAATGTCTTGGGGGAACATAGCACATAGTTTTGGATTGGCAACGCTTCGACTTTGGTTGATGATATCGATGATGGCTTTTTATTTAATTTCACAAAATCGGATTTATTTTATTCCAGCCTTGAGAAGCATTCGTTTTCAATTGGGATTAAAAGGAAAGTGGAGTGAGAATCTTTTGCTTTTTATTGAGATGATTTTTCGTTTTTCGCCAGGAATTCAAATGGAATGGAATCAAATATTTCGTGGGAAAAAAGCCCTGGGGTTTTCCGAACCTCAAACACGATTTGAAAAGATAAAGATGTTTTCAGGTGTGTTGCCTTATTTCTTACATAACAGCCTTTTGCAATCGGAGCAAATGACACGCGTGATGAAATTGCGAGGATATGGGAAGCAATTTCCACGAGGTGTTTATCCTTTTCATCCACTTAAAAGTATAGATTTCATTGTTTTTATTTTGCTCATTTTATTCAATGGACTTTTTCAATTTTATGGCACGTTATAAAATTATTATCCAATATGATGGCACGCACTTTTTTGGATGGCAATTACAGCAAGAAGCTCGAACGGTCCAAGGCGTGCTTGAAAAAGCTCTCGTGGCACTTTCTGGTGGAGATCGAATTATTGTAAATGGTGCAGGACGGACAGATTCAGGCGTCCATGCTTTTGGTCAAGTAGCTCATTTTGACCTTGAAACGCGTTTGGATGATACAACACTATTAGATGCGATGAATGGGCATTTACCCAAAGATTGCCGAGTAATGCAAGTTCAACAGGAAGGTGAAGATTTTCATGCACGTTATTCTGCTGTAAAAAGACATTACCGTTATCAATGTATGTCTAAGAAAAAATTAGTGTATGGCAATCAAGTTTGGATGACAAATCCTCTAAATATTGACAAATTAAATCAAGTGGCAAGCTTATTTCTTGGAGTCCATGATTTCCTATCTTTCAGTAAATATAATGAAAAATTGGAACATACAAATTGTATTATTGATTCAGCATTATGGAAAGAAGAGGGCGACATGCTTATCTTTAATATCTCCGCCAATCGTTTTTTGCATCATATGGTTCGTTATATTGTGGGATGTAGTGTGCAAAATAATGATGGGAAAATGTCATTTAATACCATAAAGAATTTGTTAGATTCTCCCCGCAAAGATGTGCAGATTTTTAAAGCACCCGCACAAGGCTTATTTTTGAATCATGTTGATTATGCATAAAAAATCATATTTTAAAATTATTTTGCTCTTCGTACTGACTTCCAGTGCGTTTGGAGGCGTCTCAAAAAGCAGAGAAACTGCCATCACGAGAGCCATCAAAAAAGTGGGCGGTTCGGTTGCAAGTATCAATGTGGTTCAAAACAAAAAAGTATATTACCAAGATCCGTTCTATTCATTCTTTTTGCCACCATCGGCTATGAATATTCCTTCTCAAACATCTGGAAGTGGTGTGGTTATTAGTCCAGATGGATACGTGATGACAAATTACCATGTGATTGAAGATGCAGTCGAAATTACAGTAACACTCACTGGTGGTTACGAATATGATGCAGAAATTATAGGGTTTGATCAAACTACAGATTTAGCGTTGTTGAAATTAGAAGGACATGATTTCCCCTATGCAGATTTAGGCGATTCGGAAGACCTTATCATTGGAGAATGGGTGATTGCTTTGGGGAATCCATTTAACCTTTTCGACATCAGTGATCAGCCCACAGCCAGTGCAGGAATTATATCTGCAACTCACATGAATTTTGGTCGTCAAGAATCGGGTAAAGTTTTTCAGGATATGATACAAACGGATGCGGCGATTAATCCAGGAAATAGTGGAGGTCCTTTGGTCAATGCGAATGGAGAAGTGATTGGAATTAATACATTTATTTTTACAGGCTCAAATCAATTTCAGGGATCCATTGGAATTGGATTTGCCATTCCGATTAATCATGCTATGGATATTGCAGAGGAGTTAAAACGAGAAGGGAGAATTAATCGGAGCTTTACCACAGGACTTCGGGTGCAAACATTGACACGAAATATTTCCCGTTATTTAGAATTGAATCTAAATGCGGGTGTAATTATTGTGGAGGTAGAGCCTAATAGTCCAGCAGATAGAGCGAATCTTAGGACTGGGGATGTTATTGTAAAAGTGGGACGGGAAAGAGTACATGAACCACGTGATATTAGAAATGTGATTATAGAGCTAGATTTACGGCCAGGAGACATGCTTACACTTCGTATTTATCGAGAGGGAAAGTATAAAACAATTAAACTTAAGTTAGGAGCGATTTAGTGAAAATTGCACCCGAAGGTCGGAATCTATTATTCATAAGTTTTCTTTTATCTGTATTTTTTCTAGGCGTGAATTATAGTTTGAATAATACGTATTTCTTTTATCTTGGTTTGGCGACTGGATTATTTTTTCTATTTTCGCTCAATTTTTTCAGAGATCCAATTCGAGAACTTGACGCTGAAGATTTAGAGATTGTTTCTCCTGCTGACGGTAAAATTGTTGCCCTAAAATCCGTGATAGATAATTCAGGTGAAGAGCGCCAGTTAATTTCAATCTTTTTGAATGTTTTTAATGTACACACAAATCGAATGCCTGTTGATGGGACTTTTACTTCTGTGCAATACAAAAAGGGAAAATTTTTGGCAGCTTTTGATCATAAAGCTTCAGATGAAAATGAACAAACAATCATTGAAATTTCAACTCCAAAAGGAAAAGTCGGATTGAAACAAATTGCGGGATTGGTGGCACGACGAATTCATTGTTATGCCTATGAAGGGAAAAAGATGTCCAAAGGCGATAGATTAGGATTTATTATGTTTGGTTCGCGGACAGATATTATTTTGCCAGAAACGGTAAAGATTCAAGTGAAAATGGGACAAAAAGTGACAGGAAATAAAACGATTATAGGCAAATGGAATGGATAAAAAAGAAAAACGTAAATTAGCGAGAAAACGATTCATACCGAATTTTTTAACAGTTTTAAATATGTTTTTAGGATTCATCTCCATAGGACTCATCATGGAAGGAGAAGTCGTTCAAGCAGGTATTTTCATTCTGATTGCAGGTTTGTTTGATGTCTTTGATGGGAAAATTGCCCGAATGTTAGGGATATCCTCTCAATTTGGGGTAGAATTTGATTCTATGGCAGACACGGTTTCATTTTGCGTCGTGCCTTCTGTGCTGGTTTACCAATTGTATGTAGCTGGTTTACCTCCTGTTTTAGGCGCAATGTATAGTTTTCTCCCTTTGATGTTTGGAACCATTCGCCTGGCAAAATTCAACATGGATCAAAACCCAGAAATTGCAAAAAGTTATACCATCGGATTATCAACGCCTATTGCCACCATCACTTTATTTGCGTATTTATTTTTTAATTTAGAAGTGAGCGGAGATCATGGTGACCCTAGGACCGCATTGGTGCTTGTGGCTATCCTTGGATTTTTAATGGTAAGTTCTGTCCCATTTTCGAAATTTCCCTTATTTTCATTTAAATCAGGTGCGACCAATTCATTTTTATTGATTTCGTTTATTTTGACAATTATATCTCTCGCTATTTGGCAAGGTTATGTTTTACTTCCCCTTGTTCTGTTTTATATTTCTTGGAATATTTTTAGATGGATGGCGGTTCAGAGGCATCCGACAGAAGAAATTGAAAATTCTTTCGAGATAGACAAAAATCAGTCTTAATTTAGACCATGAATAAGCGGAACATATCTCTTATTATTGTGGGGCTCTTTTTGGGCGCAGCGTTCGGAGGACTTGTTGGTGAATTATTAGGTAATTTTCTACCCGATGGTGTTGTAAAAGATTTTTTCCTCACCGATTTTGGCTTTGATTTGGGTGGATGGGCAGGAAATGAATTGGGCGTCATTATCTTAGATTTAAAAGTAATTACGCTTAAGTTCGGACTTGCGATTCGAATCAATTTTATGAGCATGATTGGGTTTGCAACCGCTTATTATTTTTTGAGATATTTTAGATAGAAAAAGGAGTAAAAGATGACGAATCAAAATGAAGTCTTGTATGCCGTATTTAATTTGGGGACAGGCGAAATTGTCCTCATCCTCCTTATTGTCCTATTGTTGTTTGGCGCCAAGCGTTTACCTGAATTAGCAAAAGGATTAGGCAAAGGAATCAGTGAGTTTAAAGGAGCCGTCGATGGAGCAAAAAAAGAAATTAATGACATTGAAGAAACGGTAAAGAAATCCGCAGACAATGATGAGGATAAATCAGAGAAGTAGTCTATTTCAGTTTTACCCATTTTCAAAAGGCCTTTGTCATCGTTAACGTTAGATATAGGTCTTTTGTATTATTTGTCGAAACGTGGAACACAAAAAAGATTACATCGTAATGTATAAAATGAAATTAATATTCTCACTATGATAATTCAATTTCAAAATCCAATTTATCTACTCTTATTGAGTTTGATTCCTATTTATGTGATTTGGTATCGTCGAATTGGACGGAGAAAAGAGGGCACAATCCGAATTTCAAGTTCATCTTATTTTGTCAAATCTTTTAAACGTCGTGGGCAAAATAGGCACAGAATTACTCTTGGATTAAATTTATTGGTCATATTATTTATTATTCTTGGCATTGCTCGACCTCAGTTGATTGATTATATGGAAGAATCAAAAATGGAAGTCATTGATATGGTGCTTGTATTAGATATTTCCAGCAGCATGCTTGCTGACGATTTTAAACCGAATCGATTGGAAGTGGCGAAACAGACGGCGACTGAATTTATTTCTGGTCGAAAAGGAGATCGCATCGGACTTTTGGTTTTTGCGGGACAAACGTTCATCCAATGTCCACTGACCGTGGATATGTCTGTTTTGAAGGGATTATTGCAAGAAGTGCAAGTGGCGACACGAGATTACGATGGGACCGCAATCGGAATGGCTATTGCCAATGCAACCAATCGTTTGCGTCATAGTGAAGCAAAAAGTAAAGTGATGATTTTATTATCAGATGGGAGCAATAATGCGGGGGAATTAGATCCAATTACAGCATCTGATTTGGCTTCGGAATTTGGGATTAAGATTTATACCATTGGTATTGGCACAGATAAAGCAACGACGCGCATTCCTGGTCGAGGGCTTATCCGAAACGAAATTGATGAGAAAACTTTACGTCAAATCGCGAGCAAAACGAACGGAAAATATTTTAGAGCGAAATATGCAAATGCTCTCCGAGAGATTTATCAAGAAATTGATCAATTAGAACGTTCAGAAATTGAAGTAAAAACCTTTACCCGACATGAAGATTTATATGCTTGGTTTTTATTTCCAGCTTTTTTATTAGGGCTCGGTGGACAAGTATTGAATCGTTCAATATTTAGGAATAAAACCTAATGGATTTTCGTTATCCTATAGCAGCGAGCTTGATCGCGATTCTTGTGATATTATGGATTGCAGGCATCTTGAAGTCTAAACGAACCCCCACACTTTTTGATGAAGCGAGTGAAAAAGTAAAACGGCAATTATTTGTAGGGCTGGATTCATTGAGACTCCAGTGGAAAAGGCGATTAGCCCTCTTTGGATTGTTTACCCTCGCTTTGGCGATATTAGGTCCACAAATTGGTACGCGCATTAAACCAGTAGAACGGAAAGGGGTTGATTTGGTTTTTGCATTGGATACGTCCGTCAGTATGGATGCAAATGATGTGAAGCCGAGTCGAATTGACAAAGCAAAATTTGAGATTGCCAGATTAATTCGTGGACTCAAAGGTGATCGTGTTGGCATTATCGTTTTTGCTGGATCTAGTCATTTGTATTTACCCATGACAACGGACTATGAAGCGGCACAGCTTTTTTTGAATGAAATCGATACGCAAATGATTCCGACACAAGGGACATCCCTAAGTTCAGCTTTGGAAACAGGCATTTCCGCATTTACAGATGAAAGTGAAAAATATAAAGTTTTAATACTCGTAACGGATGGTGAAGATCATGAAGGAGAAGCCATTGAAATTGCAAGGAAAGCAGCTGATACAGGCATGGGCATCTATACGGTGGGCGTTGGCTCTTTGTCTGGTTCGCTCATCCCTCTATCTGGGGAAAAAACACAAGAATATAAACGGGATAATAAGGGTAAACTCATCACCACTGTATTGAATGAACAAATTTTAAAAGACATCGCCAATGCGGGGAAAGGGCAATATTTTCGATTTTCCAATAACAGTGATACGGCAGAAGATATTGCTTTTGCTATTGATCATATGGAAAAACGAACGGTGAGCACGCACGAATTCTCTGAATATGAAGATCGATATCAAATTCCGGCATTTCTTTCGTTACTTTTCTTTTTTGCGGGCTTGATATTGCCAACACAGGCAAAAACGGAGCATCTTGATGATTAAAGGTTTTGCGATTATATTCATATTTATGGCAGCATTATTATCGCAAGATAAAGGGCAAAGTCATTACGAAAAACAAGAATTTGATCAAGCACAGAAGTTTTACGAAGATATATTAACGGAACGTGAAGATGACTACACCGCGAATTTTGGTTTGGGTGCAAGTGCCTATCAACAAAAAGATTTAGAAAAAGCAGTTCGATCTTTTGAGCAAACATTGAAAACAGAAAATGAAGCACTTCAATCCAAAGCCTTATTTAATATGGGCAATATTTTGCACGAGCAAGAAAAGCTCGAAGAAGCGGTAGCCTTTTATCGCAAATCATTAGAACTCAATGCAGACGATGAAGATGCCAGATACAATTATGAAATCACCAAACAAATGATTCAAGAACAGCAGAAACAAGATCAAGAGCAGGATAAAAATAAAGATCAAGAAAATAACGAGGAACAGGAAAAAGAAGAAGAAAACAAACAAGAGAATGATCAGGAAAAAGATCAAGAGAATCAGCAGAATAATGAAGAAAACCAAGATTCTGAATCTGACGAAAAAAAGGATGAGCAAGAGAAATCATCCGAGAAAAATGATGAATCGAAGGAAGAGGAAAAGCAAAATCAGCAGAGTCAGGCTGATGAAAAAGAAGAAGAAGAGAAAAAGAGCGATAATCGCGTGCAAGCTGAAGCCATTTTGAATGCATTGAAAGACAAGGAGCAAATCAATCAAAAGCGTCAGATTTCTCGTGCAAAGTCAAAAAAAATGGAAAAGGATTGGTAATGTTTCGGAGACTGGCCTTTTACTTTTTCATATTTTCGTATTTCTCCTCCACGATCATTTTTGCTCAAACCTTACATGCAACCGTCGATGCAACTCAAATTTCTTTGGGCGAAACCATTACATATAAAATTGAAGCGGTTGGGGCAAGCGAAATGCCGGAAGTGGATATTTTGCCCGCATTGAAACAATTTGATTTATTAAGTGGACCGGGGCAACAAACCAATATCCAATGGATCAATGGCAAAATGAGCAGTAACTATAGTTTGACATGGACATTGAGTCCTAAAAAAACAGGGACATTGACCATTCCAAAACTATGGGTAAAGCTAGGTGACAAAACTTACCAAACGACGTCCGTAAAAATAAGAGTTGGAAAAGGGAACGTGGAAAATGGATCGGCTATTTTTATTCGGGCTGAATTGGATAAAGAATCTATTTTTGTGGGAGAACAGCTCACGGTAACTTATAAATTATATCGGAATGTTAATTTTTCTCCATCTCCTTATAACTTACCGGATTTCGTTGGCTTTTGGTCAGAGGTCGTTTATACACCGCGATCCTTAAAATTTAGAAATGTGCGATTGAATGGAAAATCGTATCAAGTTGCAGATTTATTAAAAGTGGCTTTATTTCCAATGAAAACGGGAAAGCAAAATATTCCGCCGATTCATATACAAGGTCAAATGGAGAAGAAATCGAAGAGGAATAGAGGACGTAATTCCGCCTTTGACCCATTCTTTAATTCATTCTTCACTGAAACTATAACTAAACAAATTCGCTCGCCAGAAAAGTCAATTTTCGTAAAAACCTATCCCAAAGAAAAACCATTTGATTTTTCAGGTGCAGTCGGGTCTTTCAAAATTTCGACGGAATTAGATACGGATTCAGCCAAAGTAAATGAGGGTTTCACTTTTATAGTTCGTTTAAAAGGCACGGGAAATTTGGGGCAATTTTCTCTGTCTGAGATTCAGTTTCCAGAAACTGTAGAAGCATTTCCGCCAAAGGAGAACTTCAAAAAAGATGCTTTTCGAGACGAGTTAACAGGCGTGTCAACTTGGGAATATATTTTGATTCCCCGTCAAGCAGGGAAGCTTTTGTTGCCCCGTATAAAAATGTCGTATTTTAATCCAAAAAATCAGAGATGGGAAAAAACACAATCTCAGGTGCAAGAAATTTCCATATTGCCGGGAGAAATTGAAAAGTATAATTCAGGTAAATATACCAAACGTGAAGTCGAATTGCTGGGGAAAGATATACGGTTTATTCATACGGAAAGCACAGAATTTTCCCCGATACAAAAAAGTTTTATTTCTCGATCCGTAATCTGGATTTACCTATTAGCCGGGTTTTTTGCTTTTATGCCTATCTGGATTAATAAAGCAACGGATTATCGATTATCTACTGCGACAGGTCGTCTATCGCGAGGAGCGCTTAAAAAATCCAAGAAGTCCTTAAAACAAAAAACGGATGATCCTTTTACTTTGGCGAGCCAAACAATTTATGTTTATTTCTTTGAAAGATTAGATTTGTCCTCGCCAAATTTAGATCCAGCCTTAGTCAAAAATGAATTATCGGGGCGGATTCCAAATGAACTATCACAACGCTTAATGACTTTACTTCAGCAATGTGATTCGGGCCGATTCGCTCCTGGCGGAGAAGCTTTAGTGGACACGATTTTATTTGATACAAAGAACTTGCTTATTCAATTAGAGAGTAAATTGAAATGAATAAATTTATTTTGACTTTATTCTTTTTCTCAGCACTTTTTGGTGAATCTATTGATGCGATTTATCAATCCGCTCACCAATCAATGAATGCAGAGTCCTATCAAGTGGCGGCCAATCAATATGAATCCATTTTGGCGCAAGGATTTGAAAGTGGAGCATTGTATTATAATTTAGGAAATGCATATTTTCGCCAACATTTATTTGGTCACGCCATTTGGGCTTATGAAAAATCCTTGCAATTTTCGCCAAGGAATGAGGATGGGAGATATAATTTAGATTTAGCCAATGCACGCATTGTTGATAAAATAGATATGCCCGATTCAGGTTTTCTTCTATCTTTTTATCGCACAATAAAATATGCATTCACTTTAAATGAAATGATATTTATTGCGGGCATATTATTGTGCCTATCTGTATTTGTTTTTGCTTTGAAACGGCTTTTTGGTTTAGGGCTAAATATTATAAAAAAAATTGCTTACGGTTTAATTTTCTTTTCTCTTGTTTTACATCTGATCACATTCGATCAATATTGGACAAAAATGAATGAATCCCAAGGGATCTTAATTGATAATCACGTTAGTGTTTTTTCTGGGCCATTTCAAAAGAATGATGCGATTCTTTTTAGGGTCAACGAGGGAACAAAAGTTGAAATATTGGTTTGGGAAAATCAATGGGTGGAAATTATTTTAATTGATGGAAAAAAAGGGTGGATTCCCGCCGAAACATTGCGAAAATTATAGAGATGAAAAAACGCTTTATTTTTTTGATTATCACATGTGGAAGTTTATTCGCACAGTCTGCCGATTCTTTATTTTGGTTTCATCCAGACTCGGCAAATGAACCTGCCATGAAATGGCCGATAGTTATTAATCAGATATTTTCCCCAGAATATTGGGGTTTTATTGATTCAAACAAAACACAAACAATAGAAAGTAAGGATGGTTTTCGTATCCAAGTGTTTGAGTCAAAATCCATTGAAGAAGCTCAAGCTTTTTATCGTAAATCCACCGTTGATTTTAGTGAAGAAGTCTATTTAATATTTGATGCTCCTTTTTATAAAGTTCGTATTGGAAATTGTGTAAGCAGAAATGAAGCGAACAATCTTCAAAATACATTGAAAGAAATGGGATATAAAACAGCTTGGATCGTTCGATCACGAATTGAATGAAGAAATATGCGCCCGTAGCTCAGCTGGATAGAGCGTTGGATTCCGGTTCCAGAGGCCACAGGTTCGACTCCTGTCGGGCGTACCACTTGTCTT